>Ga0326512_10002091_pt1 | contig 14848 bp, 13 predicted proteins | sample 1_2617_0518_D_FD_203652 | JGI IMG/M metagenome (GOLD analysis project Ga0326512, IMG submission 203652) | Bovine rumen microbial communities from UC Davis, California, United States - 1_2617_0518 | ecosystem: Host-associated > Mammals > Digestive system > Stomach > Rumen | place: USA... | reverse complement strand
TTTCTGCTATAAGATAAAGCCTCAAGTCACTCCCCCTGTTTCCCGAACAGCCTCCTGGTGAGTTCCTCAAGACCTCCGTGCTCCACAGCATCGTTGACCATCCGACGGAAGGCATTGAAAGCTTGCCCCTGCCCTACGATGTTGTATAGCAGGGCTGAAGCGGCAGGCGCATTGTCCTTGCCGACGAACGGCACAAGGGCCGCCACCTGTATCTCGTTGGCCGAGAGGGCGAGATGGGCTTCATAGAGGTCGTGCGTCGGCATCTCAAAGTCATGCCGGCGGGCGACTCATTGTGGTTGTTTTTTCTGCTATCTGACATCGCCTGCAAAGTTACTGCTTTTTCTCATTAAATCAAAGGGTCTCGGATTTTCAGCTGCGGCCTGACTCATGGTAGGAGTAGTAGTTGCCGTCGGTGATGATGACGTGGTCCATGAAGTGGATGCGCATCAGTTCGCAGGCCTGGCGTATGGTGCGTGTCAGATTGTCGTCGGCCCGGCTGGGCCTGAGGCTGCCGGAGGGATGGTTGTGGCAGGCGACAAGGATGGTGGTGTTGACCAGGACGGCCTCGCGGATGATGATGCGCACGTCGACGGTGGTCTCGGTGATGCCGCCGCGGGCGATGCGTACTTTCTTGATAAGGCGGTAATTCTGGTTGAGCAGCAGCACCCAGAACTCCTCTACGTCGAGGTCCTGCATCAGGGGGTGCATGTGGTTGTAGACTCTTGTGGCCGTCTCCAGACTGGGGCGCTCCTCCGGCTGCTCTGCCTGACGGCGCTTGCCCAGTTCGCAGGCGGCAAGGATGGTGATGGCCTTGGCCTCGCCTATGCCGTTGTAGCTGCACAGGTCGCGGATGGTCTTCTTGCCCAGGGTGTTGAGGTTGTTGCCGCAGTCGTTGAGCACGCGCTTCATCAGGTCTACGGCACTCTCCTTTGTAGACCCCGACCCGATAAGGATGGCCAGCAGCTCGGCGTTGCTCAGGGCTTCAGGGCCCAGTCTGGCCATTTTTTCGCGTGGGCGGTCTTCCTCTGCCCAGTGGCTTATCGTGAGCTTGTCCATCGTCGACAGGTGTTAGCTGTAGAAGTTTTTCTCGAAGGCCTGAAATTCGTCTTTTCCCCTCACGCAGCGTTTCCACCACGACTCGATGAATCCGAGGCCGTAGCCCGAGAGTTGGACGAAGGCGGCCGGCACGGAGAGCAGTCCTACGTGCAGGCTGCAGTTGCGCAGGCTGCTGTCGCAGAAGATGAGCAGGGCATAGAGTGCCAGCGGCAGGAGCGCCAACTGACAGATGAGCTGTCCCTGCGGCTTGACGTCGGGAGCGGCAAAACTGCTCACCATGAGTCCGATGACGAACGCCAGCACCAGCAGGATGACGCCGACGGTGAAGACGGTTGGCAGCAGGTGTACCAGCTTGAGCGTGCCTGGATGGCGCTTTTCAAGGTTGATGCGGGCAATGCCGCTGTTGTAGACCTGGCGGAAGAACTTGCTGAAGTCTGTGCGACGCTTGTGCCATACCCACGCCTCGGGGAAGAGTTGTGGCTGGTAGCCGGCCTCGACAATCCGGTAGGAGAAGTCTACGTCTTCGCCGAAGCGCATCTTGGAGAATCCGCCAAGACTGGTGTAGACATCGCGGCGGATGCCCATGTTGAACGAGCGGGGATAGAACTTGTCGAGCTTCTTCTTGCCGCCACGGATGCCTCCTGTGGTGAAGAACGATGTCATGGAGTAGCTGATGGCCTTCTGTACGGGCGTGAATGAGGGATGGGCGGCATCAGGCCCTCCGAAGCAGGCCGCGGCAGAATCTGCGGGCGAGGATGGCGACGGCTGGGCGGCGGACATGGCCAATGCCTCGTCGATGGCCCTCAGATAGCCTTCGGGCACCACCACGTCGCTGTCTAATATAATAAGGTATAGGCCCCTGGCGCGCTCGGCACCATAGTTGCGGCTCTGGCCGGGGCCGCTGTTGGGCTTCATGAAATACTGTATGTCGAGGCGGTCGGCATATTTCTCGGTCACCTGTCGGCAGTCGCGCTGAGAGCCGTCTTCTACGATAATCACCTCGAAGTCGCTGACCGTCTGATGGCAGAGGCTTTCCAAGAGTTCGTCCACTTCGTCGGGACGATTGTAAACAGGAACGATGATGGAGTATTTCATAGTGTGGTATTAAAATGTATTGGCGGCAAACAGCCGCCAATACAATAGTGTGAAGTTATTATTCCTTTACGCGAGCCAGATAGCTGCCGTCGCGGGTGTCAACCTGAATGAGGTCGCCCTCGTTGATGAACAGGGGTACGCGAACCTCTACGCCAGTCTCGAGTGTAGCGGGCTTCAGCGTGTTGGTGGCTGTGTCGCCCTTGATGCCCGGCTCAGAGTGGGTGACGCGGAGCACGGTCTTGGCAGGCATCTCTGCATAGAGGATGGTGCCGTCGGTAGTATCAGAGACCACCTCCACGATGTCGCTCTCCTTCATGTACTCATGACCGATGACGAGTTCGTTGTCGATGGGAATCTGTTCGAAAGTCTCCTGGTTCATGAAGATGCGTCCTGACTGATCCTCGTAGAGATACTGGTAAGGACGACGCTCGATGATGACGTCTTCCAGCTTCTCGCCGATGTTGAAACGGCGCTCCAGCACGCGACCGTCAGACACGTTCTTAACCTTGATGATCATGATGGTGTTACCCTTGCCAGGCTTGCGATGCTGGAAATCAATGCATACCCAGATTCCACCGTCCATGCGAATGGCGGTGCCTTTTTTAATGTCTTGTGAATTAATCATATAACCTAAAAATGTTGATTTTATATCGATTTCGGCTGCAAAGGTACGAAAAAAAGTGAAAAGTGGAAAGTGAAAAGTGAAAAAAATCGAGAGATACTTGCGTAATTCAAAAGAAATGAGTAATTTTGCAGCCCAAATTGAGGATTATAACAAATAAAATAAGTATAAAGCAATGAAGAGAACATTTCAGCCACACAATCGCCGTCGCGTCAACAAGCACGGCTTCCGTGAGAGAATGGCCACAAAGAACGGTCGTCGCGTGCTGGCTTCACGCCGCGCAAAGGGTCGCAAGAAGTTAACAGTTTCTGACGAGCACCACGGGAAGTAATATCCGTTTTTCGTAGAAATACAGGGTAAATCAGAAAGAAGTAAGGTGAAATCTTTGCTTCTTTCTGTTTTTTTTGTACCTTTGCAGCCGCAAGTATCGTAGCGAAGATAGAGATGAGTACAAAGGATTTCTTCAAGAAGATTTTCAGTGGGCTGCTCATAGGCAACCTTCTGGCAATGGCCGTGGTCGTGGTGCTGCTCTTTCTCGGTGTGAAATACGGCCTGGAGATCTACACCCATCACGGCGAGGGCATCAAGGTGCCGAATATAGAGGGTATGCTCTACACCAAGGCGCGCAGCCTGATACTGGAAGACGGCCTGAACATCGTGGTGGCCGACTCTGGCTATAACAAGCGTCTGCCTGCCCACTGCGTGCTGGCACAGAATCCCGGCGAGGGCACTATGGTGAAGAGCGGGCATACCATCTACGTCACGGTCAACTCTCCATCGTCGCCTACCTTTGCCATCCCCGACATTGTAGACAACAGCAGCTACCGCGAAGCCGAGGCCAAACTGTCGGCCATAGGTTTCCGGCTCCTGCCGCCGAAATACGTGGTGGGCGAGAAAGACTGGGTGTATGGGGTGATGAGCCGTGGGCACCGTCTGTCTGCCGGTGATATGGTGTCGATAGACGTGCCGCTGACGCTGATAGTGGGCAGCGGGCAGTATGACCAGAATGAAGATATAGACTATGTGGAACCAGAGTATCGGGAGGTTCAGCCCGATATTGATGAATTCGAGGAGGTAACCGAACCGTGAACGAGATTCTTGAAGAGCTGCAAGAGGAGGCGGAACAGGAACTCTACGAGCACTTCCGCATAGAGGTAGACAAGGGGCAGGTGCCCGTGCGCATAGACAAGTTCCTGGTGGAACATCAGCCGCACTCCAGCCGTAACCGCATCCAACAGGCTGCAGAGGCCGGCTTTATCCATGTGAACGGCTCGCCCGTGAAGAGTAATTATAAGGTACGCGCGGGAGACATCGTCACGCTGATGCTCGACCGTCCGCACTACGACACAACCATCGAACCAGAGGACATCCCCCTGGAGGTGGTCTATGAAGACGACGACCTGATGGTCATCAACAAGCCCGCCGGTATGGTGGTGCATCCCGGATGCGGCAATTTCAACGGCACACTTGTCAATGCCATCGCCTGGCACCTGAAGGACCTTGCCTCCTACGACCCTAACGACCCGGAGGTGGGACTGGTACACCGTATCGACAAGGATACCAGCGGCCTGCTCGTGGTTGCAAAGACACCCGATGCGAAGACTTCGCTGGGCAAGCAGTTCTACAACAAGACCACCCACCGCAGCTATAATGCCCTCGTATGGGGCAACTTCACAGAAGACACAGGGCGCATAGAAGGCAATATCGGGCGCGACCCTAAAGACCGTCTGCGCATGGAGGTGTTCCCACCCGACTCGGAAATCGGCAAACCTGCCGTGACCCACTACCGCGTCATGGAGCGCTTCGGCTACGTGACGCTCGTGGAGTGTATCCTTGAGACAGGGCGGACGCACCAGATACGTGCACACATGAAGCATATCGGCCATCCACTCTTTGCCGACGAGCGCTATGGCGGTATGGAGATACGCCGGGGCGAACGTACTGCCAGCTATAAGGCCTTTATCCAGAATTGTTTCAGGCTCTGTCCGCGACAGGTGCTCCACGCCCGCACGCTGGGCTTCGTCCACCCCAGGACAGGACGGCAGATGGACTTCACCTCGGAGTGGCCGGAAGACATGACTGCCCTCGTGGAGAAGTGGAGAAAACTGAAGAGTTGAAGAATTGAAAAATTGAAATATGGAACAAATGAAGAAAACGATTGCCATCGTGTGTGGTGGCGATTCATCAGAACACGATGTGTCCCTGCGCTCTGCACAGGGTCTTTACTCCTTCTTCGACAAGGAGCGTTATAATGTATATATCGTAGACATCAAGGGTCAGGACTGGCATGTGGAGCTGCATGACGGTACGACGGCAAAGATTGACCGCAACGACTTCTCGTTTATGGAGAACGGCAAGGCCCAGCAGTTTGACTACGCCTATATCACCATCCATGGCACACCAGGAGAGAACGGCGTGCTGCAAGGCTACTTCGACCTCATCGGACTGCCCTACAGCACCAGCGGCGTGCTGGTAGAGGCCATGACCTTCGACAAGTTTGTGCTCAACCAGTACTTGCGCAGCTATGGCGTCAGTGTGGCCGACTCTCTGCTCATCCGCAGGGGCTACGAGGAACTGGTGAGCGACGACGAGGTGGAACGGCGCATCGGCATGCCCTGCTTCGTCAAGCCTGCCAACGACGGCTCCAGCTTCGGTGTAAGCAAGGTGAAGCACAAAGACCAGCTGGCCCCCGCCATCCGCAAGGCCATGATGGAGAGTCCGGAGGTGATGGTTGAGGCATTCCTCGAAGGTACGGAGATTACGCAGGGCTGCTACAAGACCAGGGAGAAAACCGTGTTGCTGCCTATCACTGAGGTGGTGACGAGCAACGAGTTCTTCGACTACGATGCCAAGTATAACGGTCAGGTGCAGGAAATCACGCCTGCCCGCATCAGTGCCGATGTGGCTGAGCGCGTGGGCAAGATTACCAGCAGCATCTACGACATCCTGCACTGCAACGGCATCATCCGTATAGACTATATCATCTCTAAGGAGGGTAAGATCTCGATGCTTGAGGTGAACACCACCCCGGGTATGACCGCTACGAGTTTCATTCCCCAGCAGGTGCGTGCTGCCGGACTGAAGATGGGCGATGTGCTGGCAGACATTGTGGAGAACCAGTTCTGATTTGGATAGAAAGGAGTCCCGATATGGATAGAAAGGAGTTTGATGACATCCGCCCATACGAGGCGGAGGAGATGAAGGCGGCATTTGAGGGCTTGTTGGCCGACCGTCAGTTTCAGTTGCTGCTCAAGGGCTTTGCACCGTGGCTGCCGAAGTCTGTGCGCAACGGCTTGCTGCGCCTGGCATTCATGGGCGTGAAGACACCCCTGGACTTTCAGTTGAGATTCATGAAACCCGTGGTGAGGTACATCATTCGCAAGCATACCGACGGATGTGCCTTCGATGATGCCGCGCTGAGGGAACCGCAGCAACAGTCAGCCGGTGACGTGCAGCGATACACGTTTGTATCCAACCATCGTGACATCGTGCTCGACTCTGCCTTCCTCGACCTGATGCTCGTCGACGGCGGCTATCCCACCACCGTTGAGATAGGCATCGGCGACAATCTGCTTATCTATCCCTGGATTAAGCGGCTGGTGCGTATGAACAAGGCTTTCACCGTGCGCCGCGGACTCTCGCTGCGAGAGACACTTGCCGCCTCGCAACTGATGAGCCGCTACATTCACTATGCCGTGACCACCAAGCACGAGAACATCTGGATAGCCCAGCGCGAGGGGCGTGCAAAGGATTCCAGCGACCATACGCAGGACGCTGTGCTGAAGATGCTGGCCATGGGGGGCGACTTGAGGGAACTCAACATCGTGCCGCTTACCATCAGCTATGAGTTTGACCCCTGCGACTATCTGAAGGCGCAGGAGATGCAGCAGAAACGCGACAATCCTGCCTTTAAGAAGAGCCGTCAGGACGACCTCGACAATATGAAGACGGGCATCCTGGGCTACAAAGGCCGTGTGACCTACCGTGTTGCCGCCCCAATCAACAGTTGGATAGGTGAACTCGACAGTCTGCCAAAGACGGAATACTATAAGGCTCTCGCCACACGCATGGACCGCGAGATACACCGTGGCTATGAACTGTATCCCTGCAACTATATCGCCCTTGACGAACTTAACGGCGACCGCGCTAATGCCAGCCACTATACCGATGCCGACAAAAAGCGCTTCGACAAGTATCTGGCCGGGCAGATGGCTAAGATTCAGTTGCCTTCTAAGGATGAGGCCTTCCTCCGTGAGCGCATGCTGACGATGTATGCCAACCCCGTAAGGAATAAACTGGGTAGTAAATAGTCTCCTTGTCTATGAAGAAGTATCAGCGCATTCCGGCTGTCATGGCTCCTGTTGCATCCCTCCTGCTTCTCTTTTCAGCCTGTACGACTGACAGCTACGAAAAGGGCGAAGGGCCGTATTCGCTGCTGCGTGCCGACTATGCCGAGGTGCATGTCAACAGTGCTAAGCAGGCTGATTACTTCGTCACCGACGACGGCGTACAACTCGCGGCAGTCCCCAGTTTCTCCACTTCATGGATGACCAAGGCTGATACCACCTATCGTAGTCTCTTATATTATAATAAGGTGGAACCGGCTGCTCAGCCGTCGGCAGAGGTCGTGTCTGCAGTACAGGTGCCTGTCGTTCCTGTCATGTCTGCCCTCGACAAAGCAGCACCCTTACCCATGGATCCTGTCAAGTTTGAGAGTGCGTGGCTGTCGAAGTCGGGCAGGTATCTTAACCTCAGCCTTTACGTCATGACGGGACAGCCTGCGTCGGAAGACAATAAGCACCTCTTTGCTGTAGTCGATGAAGCCTTTGTCACTAATGCCGACGATACCAAGACGCTTTTCGTCCGTCTGCTTCACAGTCAGGGCGGCATGCCTGAGTACTATTCCGAGCAGGTTAGGATGAGCATTCCTGTAGCAGCAATTGCTGCCGATAGTGTCGTTCTCCGCCTGAACTCATATTCAGGAATGGTGGTCAAGAGGTTCAGCTTGCGCTAAGGCCTCTTGACCACCATTCGTTTTGAGAACGTTGCTATTCTCCGTTATTTAGCCCCGATCTCCTTGAGCAGACGGTCAGCCTTGCCCCACGACTCCATCATATAGAGCACATAGCGGATGTCTACACCGATGCAGCGAGCCAGCTGTGCATCGAAGAAGATGTCGCTGGAGAGACTGTCCCAGTTGCCGTCAAAGGCCAGGCCTATCAGTTCGCCCTTGCCGTTGAATATCGGCGAACCGGAGTTGCCGCCAGTGATGTCGTTGTTTGTCAGGAAGCAGAGGTGCAGCTTGCCCGTCGTCTTGTCAGTGTACTTGCCGAAGTCGGCTACTGAGAGCAACTGCTTCATGATGGGTTCTGCCTCGTAGTCGATGACGCCCTTCTCGCCCTGTTCCATCTTCTTGACGATGCTGCTGGCTTCGGTGTAGTAGCCTGAGGGCTGTCCGGCAAGCAGATACTCGCCCACCTGACCGTAGGAGAGGCGCATGGTAAAGTTGGCATCGCTGTAGTTGGGCATATCCTCCTCCATGCGCAGTTTGGCGGCGCAGAGATAGCGCTCCATCGTGGCTATGCTGTCGCTGATGGTGGCGAGGTCGGCCTGCAGGTCGGCTATAGTTCCTACGATGCTCTGTCCGTAGCCCACGGCCGGGTCTTTCTGATAGCGCTTGCGGTTGATGTAGATGCGCTTGCCGCTTTTCAGCAGGGGCGACTTGTAGAGGTGTGCCACGTATCGGGCATAGTCGCCGTCGTATTTCTCGTCGATGGTCTTGTAGAAGTCGGGCAGATATTTCTGGTCTGCCTGCTCACGGTAGAACTGCAGCAGGGCGGTCAGTATCTCGCTGTCGGTGGCAGCATCCCAGGTATCGGTATTGTCCTTGAACTCTATGTATTGTTTGCGGGGCTTGTTCTTTGGTCCGTGTACGGTGATGCCGTGGTGTACGCGATAGGCACGGCGTGTCAGTTCGTCGGTGTTGCGTGTGCCGAAGGTCTCACTGAAATAGGTCAGCGAGCGCATCACGCTGAAGCGCTTCTGGTACAGGCGTTCCAGTTTGCCAAAGTCCAGCAGTCCCTTCAGGTAGCCCGTGGAGTCCTGCCACTGTCGTATCTTCTGCTCAAAGGCGGCTTTCTGCTGGATGAGGCCTATGCTGTCGATACATTTGTTCATGCCGATGGAGTTCTTCCAATAGTTGGAACTGCTGGCATATTTTGAATCGTACTTGATACGCACAGCCTCTGATGCCCGCATGTGGCGCAGCATGATGGCCTGCTTCACCTCTCTTGTCGTATAGCGGGGCTTGTTTTGCGCATCGCGGCGCTCCAATATGCCGTAGCTCGACAGGTAACGGCTGGTGGAGCCCGGGTAGCCGAGGGTCATGGAGAATGAGCCGGGCACATAGCCCTGCAGCGACACCTGAGCCCACTTCCTGGGCTTCATCGGCACATTGTCTTTGGCATATTTGGCTGGGGCACCGGTCTTGGGGTCTACATAGATACGGAACACGCTGAAGTCGCACGTCTGGCGCGGCCACATCCAGTTGTCGGTCTCGCCGCCGAACTTACCCATCGACTTGGGCAGAGCAAACACCAGGCGCACGTCATGATAGTCGCGGTAGGTGGTCAGATAGTATTTGTTGCCCTCATAGAAGGGCTTAATCTCCACGCGCAGGGTAGAGTCCTGCCGTTCGATGTCTTTGAGCATTACGTTCTCGATGCTGTCCACAAATTGTCCGCGCTGCCCTTCTGCCAGTTTGTTGATACCCAGCGAGTCGAGCATGGCGGTGATGTCTTTCTGCTCTATCATGAATGATACGAACAGGTTCTTGTTGGGCAACTCCTCCTCGTAGTTCTTGGCCACGAAGCCGTTGAGCATATAGTCGTGCTCCACGGTGGAGTGGCTGCGGATGGCATCGAAGCCGCAATGGTGGTTGGTAAACACGAGGCCGTCGGGAGATACGACTACGCCAGAGCAGAAGCCGCCGAAGTTCACCACGCAGTTCTTCACGGCATCGTCGCCCTGATACAGTGCGCCGTAGGGCAGTTGGTAGTTCTCCTGCTTCATGGTCTCATAGACGGCGTTCGGCAGGTTGTAGAGCGTCCACATGCCCTCATCGGCATGGGCTGTTGTCATGGCTGTGACAGCCAGCAGGGAGAGTAAGAGTCTTTTCATATTGTTATATTCTGAATGGTTTCTTGAAATATTTGCCTACAACGGGCAGGTCGCGCAGTGGGAAGTCGTTGCGGATGATGTAGATGACAAAGGCTATGATGAGCGTCGTGTTTGCAATGATGGCCTCGTAGGGCTTGAAGTGCGACGACGAATAGCGCATGGCGGCAAAGATGACTCCGGCAAAGAGCACGTAGAGTCCGATGTCCTTCAGGGGATAGGCGATGGGGTGATAGATGCGCCCCACGATATAACTTAGCACCATTGCCGTGGCGTAGCCCGCAAAACCTGCCCACGCGCAGGCCATATAGCCTATCTTGGGCACGTAGAGCACATTGATGGCAATCAGCACGGCGCAGCCTACTCCCGAGAAGATGGCTCCCCAGTAGGTCTTGTCTTCGAGCTTATACCAGAAGGAGAGGTTGAAGTAGACGCCCATCATAATCTCTGCTGCCATCACTATCGGCACCACCTGAAGGCCTGGCCAGTAGTCGGGGCCGATGATGTATTTCAGCACGTCTATCCAGCCCATCACACAGATGAATGCCAGCAGGGTGAAGATGATGAAGTACTTCATGGCCTGTGCCTGCATCTCGTCGTTGTCCTTGTCCTTGGTCTTGCCAAACACAAACGGCTCGTAGGCATAGCGGAAGGCCTGGGTAATCATGGCCATGATCATGGCTATCTTCACCGCGGCACCGTAGATGCCCAGTTGCATCTGCATATCGGCTTTTTCGTAGATGAAGGGGAAGAGTATCTTGTCGGCCACCTGATTCAGGATGCCTGCCAAGCCCAGTATGACGATTGGCCAGCTGTAGGCGAGCATCCGTTTCAGCAGGGCGGTATCGAAGCCGTAGCGGATGCCCCACAGTTCCCGGTAGAGACAGAGGGTGACGACAGTAGAGCACACCAGATTGATGTAGAAGGCGTAGCCAGGGTCATGACCGTCGAGGCCAATGTAGTAGATGAGGTTCAGCGCGATATTGATGGCGATGTTGAGCAGTTGCAGTGCGGCAAACTTCAGGGCCTTCTTCTGCTGGCGCAGGTAGACGAAGGGAATGGCGCGGATGGCGTCGATAGCCACCGTCAGGGCCATCACCCAGACATACTGCGGATGGTCGTCGTAGCCCAGGAAACTGCTGACGGGCGTTATGAACAGCAGGATCAATGCCACGAAGAGCGTGGCAGCCGAACTGACGCCAATGAGTGCGGTGGAGAACACCCGGCGTGGGTCTTCATCGCCTTTGTTGGCAAAGCGGAAGAAGGTGGTCTCCATGCCGAAGGTAAGCAGAATGAGCAGCAGCGCTGTCAGTGCATACATGTTGGTGATGATGCCGTAGCCTCCACTCGATGCTGCCATCTTCGCCGTGTATATCGGCACGAGGAGGTAGTTCAGAAAGCGGCCTATGATGCTGCTCAGGCCGTAGATGGCCGTATCTTTTGCGAGTGATTTCAGATTTGCCATAATATTATCCGAAGAATAAGTAAGCGATAGCTATAGCGGCGATGATGCCGGCGAGGTCGGCCAAAAGTCCGCAGGTTACGGCATGACGTGTCTTGGCGATGCCCACGCTGCCGAAATAGACGGCAAGGATGTAGAAGGTGGTGTCGGTAGACCCCTGGAAGATGCAGCTCAGCCGTCCTACAAACGAGTCGGCCCCGTAGGTGGTCATGGCGTCGACCATCATGCCGCGGGCACCGCTGCCAGAGAGGGGTTTCATCAGTGCCGTGGGCAGTGCACCCACGAAGTCGCTGTTGGCACCGCAGGCCTCCACCGTCCACCGTATGCCGTCGATGAGCAGGTCCATGGCACCTGAGGCACGGAATACACCGATACCCACCAGTATCGCCACAAGATAGGGGATGATGCGCACGGCTGTCTCGAAACCTTCCTTGGCACCTTCTATGAATGCATCGTAGACATTCACCTTCTTGCGCACGCCTGCCAGAATAAAGGCGATGATGATTGTCATCAGCAGGATGTTGGCCGTCGTAGTGCTCACTTTGTTCATCAGCACGGAGTCGAGCTGTCCGAAGCCCCAGATGATGGCTGCCACCACGAGGGCTGCACCGCCAAGGGTGAGCAGCATGGTGCGGTTGAACAGGTTGATGCGCTGATAGACCGACGTGATGATGACCCCCGCGAGGGTCGAGAAAAACGTGGCCAGGAGTATCGGGATGAAGATATCTGTGGGCTGTGCGGCGCCCATCTGTGCGCGATATACCATGATGGAAATAGGTATCAGCGTGAGTCCCGAAGTGTTGAGCACCAGAAACATGATCATTGGGTTGGTAGCGGTCACCTTCAGTTCTGCCGCCTGTGTCTCGCTGATAGTCCCAGCCTTCCGTCGGGCGTCCAGGTCGTTGTTCTTAATCTCGTTCAGCTGCTCCATCGCCTTCAGTCCCAGCGGGGTGGCGGCGTTGTCGAGTCCTAGCATGTTGGCAGCGATGTTCATGAAGATGCTGCCCGTCACAGGATGCCCCTTGGGTATCTCGGGGAACAGCTTCGAGAAGACGGGACTCAGCAGACGGGCCAGCACATTGACCACTCCGCCCTTCTCGCCAATCTTCATGATGCCTAACCAGAGCGAGAGTACGCCTGTCAGGCCGAGGGATATCTCAAACGCCGTCTTCGAGGTCGAAAACGTTGAATCCATCATAGCGGGAAAGACGTCGAAGTCACCCCAGAACACCAATTTCACCAGTGCGATGACAAAGGCGATAATGAAAAATGCTATCCAAATATAATTCAGTACCATAACAGGGTGCAAAGATACAATATTCTTACCAATCCACCAAATATAAGAGATTTTTGTCTGATTTCTGAAGATTTTTGTTTTTATTGTAACAAAGATGGAGAAGATTTAAAAGATTGGGCTATCCGATGTATAGGAACAAAAATCTTCAAAAATCCAACAGAAATCTCTTTTTGATGAAAGATTTGTGTCAGAAATAATCCGGTTTCTCTTGGATTTCTCCAAGAAAAGCCGTATATTGACGCGGGCGACCCGCGCATGGTTAGAGAAAATAAGGGAGAACGGCAAAAACGGACGTGGCCGGTGAGGATAGGACAACCGGCGCAAGATCAGGTTTATTCAGGTGTTTCCTTGATGACCGTTTCCACCACTTGGGGAAAGTATTTCATTTCCAACTGATGCTCCTTCTCGGCGATATCGTCGGCAGTGTCGTCGGGCGACAGCGCCACACGATACTGGGCGATAATCTCCCCGCCGTCGCAGACAGGCGTCACCCAGTGTACCGTCATGCCCGTCTCCGTATCGCCCGCGGCTTTCACGGCCTCGTGCACATGATGGCCCCACATGCCTTTGCCACCGTATTTCGGCAACAGGGCGGGATGGATATTGACTATACGCCGGGGATAGGCGTCTATCAGGAAGTCGGGGATGAGGGGCAGGAAACCGGCCAGCACGATGAAGCCGATGTCGTATCGCTTGAGCAGCGGCAGCATGACGGCGGCATTGTTCAGGTTGGCCTTCGGCGCAACAGCGGTGGGCACCCCAAGGCGCTCAGCCCTTACCAGGGCATAGGCATCAGCCTTGTTGCTGACCACAAGGGAAACATTGACGGTATCAGAACCGGCAAAGTATTTGATCAGGTTCTCGCAGTTGGTTCCGCTACCTGACACGAAGATGGCAATGTTAACACTTTTCATGTTGGTCTGTTTTTCTGAAAAGAGACTGCCCCCCGCATCCGGAGAACAGTCTCTTATAATATAAATAGGTGTGAGCCTTATTTCTTGGCAGGAGCAGGGGCAGCAGGAGCAGCCTCCTCTTCCTTGATGGTACGACCCATGGTGAGGTAAGCCACAGGAGCAGCGATGAAGAGCGAACTGAGTGTACCGAACACCACGCCGAGAATCATGGCGAAGGAGAACGAACGGATAGAGTCGCCGCCGAGGATGAAGATGGCGAGCAACACGATGAGCGTCGTCACAGAGGTGTTGATGGTACGTGCCAGCGTCTGGTTCAGCGAGTCGTTGAACAGCGTCTGGCGGTCGCGCTTGCCATAGAGACCGATATTCTCACGGATACGGTCGAAGACCACCACCTTATCGTTGATAGAGTAACCTATCACCGTCAGGATAGCACCGATAAAGGTCTGGTCGATTTCGAGCGACATGGGCACCCATCCCCAGAGCACGGAGTAGAAGCCGATAACCACGAGAGCATCGAGAGCCAGAGCCACCGTAGAGCCTACAGAGAACGCCACGTTGCGGAAACGGAGCAGAATGTAGAGGAAGATGGCGATGAGGGCGATGACAACGCTGATGACGGCACCGTAGGTGATGTCCTTAGCCACAGAAGGACCTACCTTGGCAGAAGAGATGATGGAGCCGCCCTGACGGATGTCGGGGTTCTTGAAGGCATCGACATTCTCCTGACTGACGAGACCGGCCTTCTTCAAGGTGTTGAACAGAATCGTCTCTGCCTGGTCGTCGACCTCAGGATTGTTCGACTCGATGTCCCAGTTGGTAGAGATACGCACGGTCTTGCCATCGGTACCGAGGGCGATGACGCTCGTATTGGCCTCCTTGCCCTGGTTCTCGCCCATCGTGTTGATAAAGGCACCATTCAGTGCAAGACGCACATCCTCTACGTGGGTCTCTTTGTCGAGTGTCACCACATAGTTGCGACCACCGGTGAAGTCGATGCTCTGGCTCAAGCCACGGACGGCAAACGAGATGCAGAACACCAGGGCTGCAACACCCCAGATGGTGAAGGTCTTCTTATACATGCCCATGAAGTTGTAGTGGGCATTCTGCATGAGGTTCTTCGAGTAACCTGTCACGAAGGTGAGGTCGGTCCACTTGTCCTTGCTGAGCATATAGTCGTAGACCAGACGGGTCATGAACACAGCGGTGAAGAACGACACGAGGAT
>Ga0326512_10002089_pt1 | contig 14858 bp, 17 predicted proteins | sample 1_2617_0518_D_FD_203652 | JGI IMG/M metagenome (GOLD analysis project Ga0326512, IMG submission 203652) | Bovine rumen microbial communities from UC Davis, California, United States - 1_2617_0518 | ecosystem: Host-associated > Mammals > Digestive system > Stomach > Rumen | place: USA... | reverse complement strand
AAACCGAACAAAAACCGAACAGACCGGCACGATCATAAAATACACAAAATGCAGAAAAAACTATTTACAAACACAAAAATATGCACTATACTAGATACAGAAAGTAAGCAAGGAAAGGATGAATGGATACATCATTAACATTAACTCAGGATGAGCTAGAAGAGCTAATCTGTGCTGAAGGGCATATGTACATGGATTATGACGAAACTCGCTCAGAAGCCTATAATGCCAGCATTAGGCGATATAATGATAGTGTAGAAGCATTACTCAACAAAATGAAACTAGCATTACAACAAGCAAAGGAACATGATGAAACTACGCAATAAAAAGACAGGGGAGATAACAACTGATTTTGCCTATATTCTACTTGAAGCCACAGACTATAGAACATATGACTCTATATCAGAACTCTGCAAGGACTGGGAAGACTATAAGCCAGTCGAGCCACTTATTAAGGACGAGAAAATCCGCAAAGCAGTTAGAGCGTGGGCAGAAGCAAATGAATATGATACAGTTCTATATGATAAAAATGAGAATTGTATTTATTCGCCATATGGTTCAGATAATACTGATACAAGTGTATCTATAACATTTGATTTAGAAGGAATGTTTAAGGATTTAGAACACAGGGGCTCATACACCATCACCGAACTCTGCGGAGATGAAGAATGAAAGGAGAAACAATGACAAAACAACCCGAAAAGCTAGACTTCAAAGAAGCCTTCAGGGAATATGCAAAGAAGGAACTTGAGTTTTATCAGAACGCTGAGAAGGATAAGGTATACCAGCGTGTTCTTCCGAATATGCAAGATAAGACCAAAGGTATGATTGACTTCTTCTACAATGGAATCATTGTTGGTGGGTACATTGATACCAAAATCAATACCATTGTTCTTAACAAGCTCAAGGTCACCAAGTTTGGTAAAGAGGAAGATGTATCAACAGCGATCAGCGTGATTGAAGGCAAAATCAAAGAAGCTGAGATGGTTTGCGACAACCAGCTCAAGTAGTATAATTAACATTGTCGGATGCCTGAGGGCTTGAAAATCATGAGTATGAGTCCGACAATACCATATGTCCAGAAGAGCCTAAAGCTTGGAAGGACACCATATTAAGCGTTAATCCTAAGAAAGGACAACACCATGAAGACAAGTGCTTCACAACCAACCAATACCAACTCTGAGCTTAAGGAAGCTTTTGCTCTATGGGAGAAAAAGAAAGGGGATACTCTTTACTATTCAGGTAAGACTTCTGGGGATTCTCCAATCAACATTGTTGCTTTCGTTGCAACTGTTAAGAAGAATCCGAATCAACCAGATATTCAAGTTTATGAATCAAAAGAAAAGGGTGAGGAACGCAATGAGATTGCAAGTTTGTGGCAACACAAGAGCAAAGCTGGAAAGCTTTATTACTCTGGTAATACTAATGAAAAAGAGAAGCTCATTGCATTTATTAACGGTGATACAAAGGGTGGCAAGTATCCGTCCATCCGAGTTTACTTCAAGCAAGAAGCTTAAGTCTTGGAACTGTTACATTGAATATTAGGAGAAGTGATATAATACAATCAGAGAGGTTACCTGAGCCTCTCTGAAAAGGTAGTTGTCCTTTTCCTTGCAACCCACCTCGCAGTATAGGTGGGTTTTATGTTATCTTAATTTTATGAAGAAATACTTATTATACTTATTACGCTGGCAGTTATCTACACCAGTATTAGCGATCTGTTTGTGTTTGCTATCATCTCTTGGAGAGTTCTGGGCAACGGTAGTAGCTAATCTGATAGGTGGCTTAATCTTCTTTTGGGTGGATAAAAAGATATTCAAAAAGTAAGCATATGCTATAATAAAATTGGAGCAGGAAATAGCCCACCCTTCCTGCTCTAACCATGTGTGGGATGTACCTTAAACTCTGACCTAAAACGAGATAAAGTCTCGCTGTAAAAATAAAAATAGATGTCTCCCGAAAGAAGGCTGTCCTCATACTCCAACAGCCTTCTTTTTGTTATAATGAAGTTATAAGCCAACCTGCTTTGAACATTATAAGGGGTGATTTTATGGTATATATCAATGTCACGATCACAGGCAAAATTGACAGCAAAGAACTATGGAATGACATCAAGGAATACGATGTTAATGTTACGGATTTAGGAGAGGTAACCTTTGTGTATGGTCAAGCTTCGATGTACGATTCAATGTTTATTATCGACATCTGCCGTAAGTACGGCGATATAACCCACGAGGTAACCTCTATCTAATCAAAAGACCCCTCTTCGGAGGGGTCATTCTTATTTCTTCTTTTTCTTCTTACCACTACAGCCCATGAGGTACTCCTTTCTATATCCCACATACTAATATATTAGCATGAAGAGTTCCTCTATCCGAGGGTCGTGAATGATCATCTGCTCGATGTTAAGAATAGTCTCACGATACTTGATGATAAGGTCTTGTGCTGAAACAACACCAAAGTTACCCTTAGTTGTCTCAACAATACCTTCCTTCTCATTGCCAATTACAGAGTTAGAACCATTGGTCTGAGAACTTCCGTTGGTGGTATTAGAACCTGAAGTTGTTCCACTAGATTTACCCCAGCTGGCATCATCAGCATAATCTACTCTATCAATATCTTCACCAGATATACCGAGCTGGTTCTGAGGTGTCTTAGAGTTAACAGACTTGGTGTACTCAGTATTGCTGGAGCTGTCCTGTCCACTTGCTTGAGTGTTCGTAGTGCTGGACTGAGAGCCAATGTTGGTATCACTCTTATTACGCTGGGTATTACGGATGTAGTCTACATTGTAGATTGGATTGAAGTCCTGATCAGCAGAATAGAAGAGCTGGTTGTACTTCGGCATAATCTCAGCAAGAGCTGTTTCAAGCTCAAAGAGCCATCTGCCAACAGTCTCCTGTCCAATCTCACGGAAGCGATAATAACTCAGAATCTTAGTATTAAGCTCCTGACGAGTTGGTACTTTGTATGATGTACCATATTCTCGGACTTTGTTTGGGTCTGTCTCATAGAGAGGATACTTACTCATGGCTGTTGCAATAGCTTGAGCTGTGTCTTCGTATCTAAGAAGGTTGTCCAATACCTCTGTATACTTTGCTGGAATCATAGTTGCACGGTCTAAGAAGTCCGGCATTTGATAGTGGTCTTCCATTATTCTTCCTCCTTAATAATATCCTCATACTCTGGAATCTTATCCAATTCCCTTCTCCTTACAGAGATATTGAGACCGAAGATTCTGTTAATCTGCTTACAGGCTTCCTCACGAGAGCGAAGCAACACATCCTCACAAGCTTTTACCTGTTCATTGTTGGCTTCAACTTCGTTAGCAACCATACGCTCACGCTTGTCCATGTTAGCATTGTTGATACCAATGTCCGTGAAGAACTCGTTGAGTATCATATGCTTCTGGACTTGAAGGTCTTTGAATACCATTGGTGGATGCAAGTCCATTGTCTCAACCATTGCATTGATGTCTGAACCACTATCTGTCCAGATAACAGGTTCGTTGTCCTTCCTTTGGCTAATAGCTTGCTTCAAGCTTAGTCTTTGCTTGTCAGAACACTTAACAACAATTGGAGTCTTAATGGCTTCAATGTTGGTATCAATTGCACGGTCAATATTGCAGAGTTTATAGGCATAATAGCGAATCACAGCGAACTCAGGAAGCCTTAGGATGTTGTTACGGATTAGGTAGCTGTCTTCTCCGTTGGTGAGAGGTTTATCTCCTGCATATACATAGTTTGTAGCTATTGGGGTGAGGGTTGTCGGATCGTTGTAACAGTTTAGTCCACCATCCTGAGCAACACCAGCAACCATGAATCCGAGATTAGGGTCTTTGAAGAAGATACATTGACCATCAGAGAATAGGTAGTTTTCAATCCACCTGCTCTCCATGTTATTTGGCAATCCCTCCCACTCGAACAAGTTGGTAGCAACAAGCATCAGCTTGTAATAATAATAACTGAAGGTGATATTGTTACTTATCTGAGCAACGCTCTTGTAGCTCAGTAATTGATAAGCATCTAGTTTACATTTATCCATATTTTATCCTTATACTATTCCATTACTTACGCTGTAATTGAGGAAGTTACTGGGGTTTCGCCAGAAGGTGATACCGCTGTTGTAAGCATCCTTAATCTGATTCATATAATCATTAGGCACATTCCCAGTAATATTACAGTCAATGGTCTTAGTGTACCACCAGTTTTGGCGATGGGCTGTGTTTGGAGTCTTAACTCTGTGAGTAGCGTAGCCGAACATGTCAAAGAAGTCATCAGCAACCTGAGCAAACTGTTTTCTAATACTCATGTGCTTAAATAGGATAGCGTTCATACCCCAGTCATAAGTGGCATTACCGATGTTAGTTGCACCTTCTGCTTGAGGTGGTTGCATAGAATGTTCGTAAACTTGTCCAATTGTACTAGCAATACCAGAGATACCTTTTACAATACCAACACCACCACCTGCAGGGGATGTAGCGACACCAGTAGCAATACTTGCTACATCTGACACAAAACCGATAGCGATATTAACACCGTTCTGTGTAAGCCAGTTAGTAAATACATCTGAAGTCCAACCACCAACAGGAAGCTTACCTTGACTTAAGCCCTCATCATAATTGTCTTGGATTCCTTTGTAATGGTTTGGATATACTTTTATGTCTCCACCAATAGAAGCGACACCTGAGCGAGTGAAGTGAATGTAGTCTCCGATAGTCCCATCCAACGGATCTTTGAAGTATTCATAGTGGTAATTAGCAACAGAGCCATTCATATTACTGGCTTGTAAATAACGGAACGGATACGAGAGCAGTTTTTTGTTCCGAGGATTATAGTTTTCTGCTAGAAGATTGTTGTTAGTGACTGTTGTGCCATCTGTAAAATATGGAGTGTAAGTTGTGTAAGCTTTGTAACTAAATATATAATCAGGCATTCCAACATTGCCATTAACAGTCACTTTATTTTGGAACACATTACTTGGCACTACGAAGATAGAATTGATATAATCTGGGTGACCTGCTTTGTTGTGTACTTTCACACATTCTTTTAGATCAGAGAGGCTGTCAAAACCATAATAGGTAAACCCATCTGGAATATGACCTAGGTTAGTCCAAGTCCAAGCGTCAATAGGATGCATTACTTGTGTTACTGCCATACAATACATTGTATCAGTACGACCTAGAGGAAATTTTTTCTCAGGAGCATTTTCAGTCTCAACATAATCTCCAAGCTCAAGATTTTCAGGGATTGTATTGCTACCTATTGTATCATCGTTGGTATGCTCACGCTCAACAAAGGAAGGCTTAACAGTAATGTCAAACATGAAGGTTTGGATTGGGTCAACCTCAAACTCTACATCCGTGAAGTTGTCATTAACATAGGTCATCTTCTTGATAAACCCATAGAACCACTTATTAGAGTAAGCTGTGTTCTGGAACATTATATAGTTACAGTTCCTGATCGTGTCAATCTGAGCTGGACAGCGAAAAGTAGAAGTGTCTCTCTGATATGACACATTCGTATAACTCTTGATGATGTTGTTATTCATGTATGTTTGCTGTGCCGAAGCGTTGGCAAAATACAGAGTGTTCTTCATATCATCTTCAAGAGGAGTGTTGAGTAGATATACTTTAGATATATTAGCCATAATCTTTTCCTAATATTATCATAACATATTCACAAAATATCCACAGGGTGTGGATAACCCTGTGGAATTGTGGATTACAGTGTAACCATAGTTACTGCACCAATATCACTTGCGTTTGTACCAGTAATGGTGAGATTCTTATTCGTTTGGTTGTAAAGCTTAACAGTAAATTCATTACCGCTCTTATCCCAAATCTTACGATTATCACCAAAGCCCTGACCTCGACCATAGATGATAGTTTCACCAGTAGATGTCAGTTTGATGAATAACAGATATGCGTTCGGCCAGAAATTACCATTAGAACTCATTGTACCGATATAACTTGAAAAGTCTGCTGTACAAGTAGTACCGCTGTTACTAACAGTAGCAGATAACACTTGATTCGGCATCGAGCTTCTTACGACAAAGCTGTTCAAGAATCTGTTAATTCTAGTGCCGAGTAACGACATTTTGGTTGTAAAACCGTTATTGCCGTCCGTTAGTCTGCCAACATTGAAATCACAATAGTTCGAAATATTGATCGGTGAGGCTTCATTATAGGTAATACAAAGATTATCAGCCCCAATTCTCGAACCATAAAATTCACAACGTTCTGTTGACGATGTAAATGTTACATTATTGGCACAAGAAAAATCTGAATTTAGAATGTAACAACTTTCAGCGATTAGATTTGCAGGACTATACAAACGCTCATTTTCTAGCAAAAGTGATCCATAGTAATTTATATCATCACCACTCAAATTATTTATACGGAAATCATATAATTTATGGTACTTATTAGAAAGATACGAACTCAACAAACGGATTGGATAAGAAGATGAGCCATTTTCAAAGTATAGACCCTCGGATGTACCGTTGGTGTTCAGATAAAGCGACCTAGAGACCATCAAATTATCTGCTGAAGGCTCTGCGAAGTTGTCACCATTGAGATTGAGCTTACAGAGATAGTTTACATAGAAGCTATAACGGTAGTGACTTTTCTCAAGATAATCACCAGCACAATGTGGGGTAATCAAAACATTATTATCGTCAATAAAATCGAAGTCAGCAATAAATTCAATGTAATGACCTTCATTGTCGTATTGATCAATGTTGTATATAGAGACAATGTTGCCTTCCATATCCATCTTTACGATTGCACGAGGATAAGCCATCTGAAGATAAACATGATTCTTACGAACATTCAAACCTTGAGTACCATGAATGACAGCCGTATCTACATCAAAGAGTTTAGTAACAGCTAGTGTGTCAATGTTGAGTTCCCAAACAGCGTTTTGACCGAAGATGTAATATTTATCCTCATCTTTGTCGTAAGCAACTTTTGTAAATTCTGTTACACCACTAATAGTACGGATTTCTTCAAGAGTCAAAGTGTTGTAATCAACAGTAGCGAGTTTATTCACATAAACAATGCCATTGTCGTTATACTGTGCCAACGCTACATAAATCTTTTTGGTAGTTGGATTGTAACAGGCAGAATTACAATGATCTAGACCGACAATGGTGTTAGAGCGAAGAATGGAAGGATTTTTCGGAGTAGCGAAGCTGATTTCTTCAACAAGAATTGGAGTGGTTTCTTCGATGTTAGTCGGTGAATAGAAGGTAACAATCTTATTTTCACCTGTGATTACAGTACCTTCTTGTTCTTTACATACAGAACTATCAAAAGCACCTGTATTATCTCGACAATCAATCAAGCGAGTGTAGATATATTCACCTACAAGGTTTTTGCCTTGTTTGGTTAGATTTTCGATTTCTTCCGTATATGGTGAGATAACTGCTTCTACAATTTCTTGTAGAGTGCCATCCTCAGCCATTGCATCAAGCTTGTTGTTGACTTCTTCTTGGACATCGAGATTTTCAAAGTAATCTTCTACATAGTCCTTGAGTTCTACAAACTTAGCGACATACTCTTCAATCTTTGCATATTGCTCATTAGCAATACGAACCAATTGATTGACCTTTGCGTACATCCTAGCAGTCTGTTGGAGAACAGCACCAGATTCTTTATCATAGAAAGCTGGTTGTAAATTCGTTTCTACCCACGGAGGGAGAAAGTTGATAAAATTCTTCATAATTTATCATCCTTAAAATAGGTGGTGGTTTTACCCACCACCTAGATTAGTAGTTATTATTGTTAAGCTACGGTAATGACAATGTCACCAGTTACCTTAGCAATCTTCACAACACCAGTAGATGCTGTGTATGCATCAGAGGTAATGGTTGAACCACCCATAGTAACTGTAACGGTGTCACCTGCTTCAACACCACTAAGAGTGGTCTGGTAGGACTGACCCTCAAAGGCCTTCTTACGCTTGTTGGTGGAAGCAACACCAGTCTTGAGAGTGTAAGTAACATTGTACTCATCAGCAATATCACCATCAGAGTTCTGATCGCTGGCGATAATGAAACAGGCACTATTTACCAAGCACGAATAGCCCACGGTCTGCCAGACATGGAGAATCTCATTTTTGTAGAGACCAAGACCGTTTTCAAATTCACGGAAGGTAAAGAGGTCATCATAAACTTGGAAGAAGTTCTTATCAACGAGACAAGCAACCATACCCTCAATTGGGAAGGCATCAACAATCTGCTTAACTTCGGTATTGAACCTCAAGAGGTCACGACCAAAGGCATATGCCAAGACATCAACATCACAAGCAACATCCGTAGCGTTGTCAATGAGAAGAATCTGCTCATCACGACCAGAGAAGGTAACAATAGGTTTATTGTCTTCGCTCTGAACATCCAAGTAACCGTTCCAGTTGCTGTTAGGGAAGGTCATGTCACCAGAGACGGTCTTAACAGCCTTGATGAATGCTTTAGCGTTGGCTTCGCTTGCCTGTGGGTCAGCGATAGCAACAGCTTTCATTGCACCAGAGTTGTAAGCTTCTGCAAGAAGTTCACGCATGATGACATACTCATCAAGCTCAGCAGAGTTATTGATAGAAGTGAAGATGCTCTGGATATATTCCGATACACCCTCATAGCTCTTGAAGGCTTTAGCCAAAGCTTCTGGGCTGATGGTAAGGACATAGCTGTCTTGACGATTCATACGGTGGAAGACAGTCTTGGTGTCAGGAAGGTTGCGAGTCAAAAGACCTGCACCAGTCTGATCAAAGGTCTGAGCCTTGATGAAGTTGTTGTAAACTTCCTCAACAGTATCACCAAAGGTTTTCTTACCCTTCTTGAACTTACCAAGAGGGTTTTTCCAGCTCTTCTTGATAAGCATTGGAGCGTAAATCATGTTAGCGAGTGTAGCGACAAACTCATTGTAAACAACAGCGTTGTTGAGGTCAGTAATGGCTTCACCAACTTCTGCAATGTTTGCACGAGTTGCCTCAGGAACACGGTCTTGATAAGCCTGTGAAGCATTATCACGGATGGTGTTCAATAGTTCAATTGCATCCATTGTGGATAATTCCTTTATGTTAGTTAATATTATGTCTTACCAATTACACTTGTCTAAGACATCTTCAAACTTTTTCCGAGGTTGAGACTCTTCCTGTTTCAGACCAGTCTGCTCTTCAATAGTTTGCTGTGGAGTTTTCTGTGAACCGAGTTGTGTAAACAACTTCATGTTTGCACTTCGGATTTTCTCCATCTCTATTACATCAGATTCATGTTGGGTGGTCAAGTTAGCATTAGCTTCAAAGATAGGATTGATTCCCTCTGATAGCTCTGCCAGTCCAGCCCTCATTTCCTCTGCTGATTCAAGCGAACCTAATTCTTTTATCTTCGCTTCAAAAGTTTCTTTGTCCATTTCTCTTGCCTCTTTCTTCTATTAAATAGTACAAAGTTGTACCTATCTTTATTATACACTACTGGCTCTGGTGGGGTTGGAGTGGGTGTACTTTGCCATTCGGTGTTTCTAAAAATACCGAGAAACCAAGTCATGCCAACTCGGTCTCTTGTAACTGGAGCTGATGATCCATGCCCTTGATTCTGACCTACACACCATATCTTATTGTCTGGTGGGTAGTTCCAGTCCTCATCTGCGATACAGATGTGTCCTGTTGAAGAGTAAGAGTTAGCACCAGTAACTATTACATCTCCACGCTTAATATTCTGTACACCTTCTACTGCTATGAACGGTGGTTTAGCGTTGGCATTTTTAGATACAGTCCAACAGTCTTGAGCTGTACCACCTCCAGATTTAGTTACTAAGGTCAGTCCATATTGCCAATAAAGTAATGCTACATAATCCCAACATTGGTTGCCATACATTCCATCGACATTATAGCCATTACCAATGGTTGCATTGCGAAACTCATCATAAGTTGCATGAGGTACAGAAACATAACTGTTGTATTGGTGTATTGGTGTGTAATCGTTAGGATATGCCATTAGTTAAGAACAATCGGAACATTTCCAGTTAATTTTGTTAGTGTAATAGAAGATGAAGATATGTTGAATAGTCTAATATTCCCAGATGTGGCAATCTGGCATTGTATAGCACCTGCATCTGTTAATAAAACACCTTGAGCTAGATATTTTGGCTTAAGTGTATCATCAGATATTGTATAGATTGTTTCGTTAGCGCCACTTGCAATAGTTAAGCTACCTTCAAGAGAAACATAAACAAAAGCAATCTTACCTTTTCCTTCAATATGAATGTTACCACTTGTCCATACTTGATCATCAATGTCCCCATATGGGATTGTTTCATCAACTGTCGCAAGAAGAGTATCAAGGTTTCCAGACATCTCATTAGCACCGTTGGTGAGAGCAGTAATATCATCTTCAGCATTACTCATTCTAGAGTTAAGAGAAGATATATTACCAGCATTAGTACCGATGTTATTTGTGTTGGTAGTCACTTGTGTGGATAAGTTTCCAACCGTTGTAGATAAACCACCAACAGTTGTAGATAAGTTACCAAGCCCTGTGGATAAGTTATCTACATCTGTGGATAAGTCACCAATGTCACCAGTTGCTTCAGCTATAGCCAAAGAGACAACAGCGTTTTGCACAGGGTGTGTAGAACTTGTGGATAACTCGTCATCAACATACACACCACCAAGAGTTGTCTTGGTTGCTTCAGGTAGCTCATAAGTTCCAGTAGCACTTAATGTTCCGTCAGAAGCAATAGCAAGACCAGTACCAGCTTTGACAAGTCCGACACTAGACTGACTAGCAATAGGCACAGATATATGACCACTAGAGTCAATATCAATATTATCCCCAATCTTAATACCACCAAGTGTATCTTGTGTTGCTGTAGGTAGGATGTAATCTGCGACCAAAGGTGTTTCAACTGATACATCCTCTGTCTGTAGTGTGATTTCAACATCTTCATTCATAATTTAATCCTTAATACTTAAAACCATATTTCTGAAGTTCAGCATAGGTAATCTTACCAACACATCCATCCTGATAGAGTCCTGTACGCTTCTGAAACTCTCGGATTGAGGATTGTAAGAATTTGCCCATGTAATTACCTAATGCTTTCTTACTTGTGTAAGCAGGGAATGTCTTATACATAAAATCTGCTAGTTTTCCAATACGAACATCTTGATCACCAAGCCCCCAGTAACCCTTTGCTGGTAAGAAGTTATCTGTATTGGAAACTTTAACAACTCTGACTCCATCCATCATTTCATCCCATCCAAAGATGTTGTTTGGAGTTGTTACCTTCTTTCCATCTGAGTACCACACTCCATGATCTGAAACCACAACATGTTCATATATGGAAGCAGTATCACAATAGACAGGAACTGATATGTTTGTTGGAGGAACACCTGCATGGTATGTTCCATTTTTCTTTCCTGCTTGCATTGCTACTTTAGCACTAGCATACTTACCTGAGTATATATGGAAACCAACACGACAGTTCTTAAGACACCATCCCTTTTGAGTTCCCATATCTTTTGGATAAAATCCTTTCACTTGCTCGTAAGTCATTTAACTCTCCTGATTATTAAATACGCTGTCGCTTACTACAATATAACCACTTAGAGGGATGCTTGGAGTATCTCCGATTGTATATCTAAGGTCAAAGACATACATGCCAGCATCCAAAGATAAGATGTCTGTTGTTGAGAAGTCTACCTTATACTTACCTGTTTCAAGTTTGGTGATACCATTACCGAGAGTTTTGTTGATGATCATTGATTCATCTGTGTACTCTTCCTTAACACCAAAATTCATTGTAGTGACATCTTGGTTGAGATTCTTGAATGTTACGATGAAGCTAAATGTAGAGCCACGCTTAACTGAAAAGACTTTTAACATTATTTACTCTCCTTCTTTAGAGCCTTTAGAGCCTTCTTAATAGATTGAGGAATTGGCACACCTGCTTGACCTAGATTTTCCAAAATACTCAATCCTTCATTGGCTACAAAGTAATAGACAACTAGAGTACGGATAGCCCCAGTCTCTCCAGTCACACGATCAACCAACACAGCCAACATAACAACTAATAATATAGACACCTTCTTCAAGATGCCCTTAAACCCAATCTTCGATGATACCTGCTTCGTAATAAATGCTTTGAGCATACCACTTACATAATCTAATATAATGGCGATTAACAAGCATGTCATGGCTATATCAAGACCACCAAGAAGATATATAAGACCTGTGCTTATCACTGCAAGTACACTTTGTAATACTTCTTTCATACTTTTAGTATAGCACAAGCACAAAATAAAGCCCTCTCGCATAGGGCTTTATATATTCATTGTCATCTTTAATATCTCATAACATATTGACTTAATCAATATTGATTCAAACCTTACACATCCATCTTTATAAGCTTGAATGAACTTATTGAAGTGTATTGCATGATTCCTGTTCTTCAAGAACAGAGTGTTAGGTCTATGGTCTTTCATGGTGATGGAGTAGGTAATTGGATAGCTAGGGTCAACTGCTTCGCTCACCCACATCAAACCCTGCAATACATCAACCCATACACCATACTTACGGTTCTTGTAGATGAAGGTAAAGTAGAACTTGGCTGTTGAGGAACGCTTCTCAACGAAGGTTTCATCATCATTCACAAACTCATTGTGTATTGCAAAGTCATCATAGCCAGTTCCTTTGATTATTCCATAGAACTCATTTTGCATCTTCGCATCCACCATCTCTTGCTTAACAGCATTCTCTACAATCATTGGTCTGGTAGGATGATGCCAGATATATTTTCCGTTGCCATCTGGTTTATCCATACTTGGCATCTTCAAATCCCAGAATAAGAAGAAAGGATTATTGATGCTCACAGAGTTGGAGAGCATGAATAATACACATCTCGGATGTTCAGTTCCGGGTCTTGCAACAGTTTCATAGAGGTTGAGTAAGGTCTTTGGTTCGTTTCGGAGATACCTCTGACTTGAGGATTCTTTGTCCAGCATGAACTCATCATAGATAATCATGGTAACAGAAGGGTAGGAGATAGACTTCTTGTTGTCTGCTGTGGATAGGATTAAGCCATAACCACACACATCCTCTTCCTTCCAACTAACCTTAGCATCTTCCTCAGTTTTCAGTCTGCAATACAACTTAGTTCCATCTACCTTGAACTCATATTCAGGGAACTCATTGTTCTTTACAATGTCTTTGAAGAAGTTAGGAAGGGAGTCCTTGAGGTCATCTGTATAACGGCGAACATAAGCGAACTGCTCACCCTTCTTGATGAAGTTTGTGATAGCTCTCTTCTTGCATCCGTAAGACTTACCTGCTGAACGGTTTCCAACAATCACATAAAAGAGGGCATTGTGAGTCAATGTCCTATCAATATCCCAATACTTATTCTTAGTAACTGTCATGCTTTCCTTTGCTTAAAAGAGGCTCTGGACTCAGACAAGATGGGTAACCAACCCACCAGCTTTCGGTAGCTCTTCACTATGGTTCTTCAAGCTGTTTCCAATCCGAGCAACCCAGATACCTCTTAACCTAAGTATATCACTTCTTGATTGTGAATGTTCCATCTATGAGTACCGTACCACCATCAACTACCTTTGGCATCTTCTTGCCAAAGTATGTTGCACCAATATAGAAGTTGTCAAAAGTCACTTGATCATAACAGGTGTCAGGCATACCAGCAACGGTAATCTTGAGAGAGTAATCCGTTGCATTAGGATTGTCTACATCTTCAGTAAGATTCTCAATGTAGCACTTCTGTCTGAGGTACTTAGCACCATATCCCTTCTTCTGACCATAATCCGAGAATCTGCTCTCAAGCTTCCAAGCACCTAGTCTGTAAGGATCAATATCTAGTCCTTCTGGAACCTCATCATCTGGGGAGTAGACATGGAGTGAATCCGTATCTGCATATACAAAGCGATTCTTGCTCTTGCCTGCATGGAAGTCATCTTCAATTCTTTGAGCAGAGGTAATTGTTACTCTCCGTGCATAGCTGGTAATGAACGAAGCAACAGCAATGTACAATCCCTTCTTTGGTTTTGGGTCACTCAGATAATAATGAACAGAACCATCTTCGCCCATATATGGGACTTTGTTAATGTTCTGTATATCCTGACCAAACTTGCCATAGAGGGAGTTTAGGCAGAGCTTTGCTATTGTCCTCTTACCCTTATTACCTTCCTTACCAGCCTTAATCTTCTGCTCAGTCCAATAATCAATATATTGGTCAAACATCCCTACCGAAGCCTTGAACATCCACCCAGAGTGATAGGTGATGTTATGCACATCATATTGCTGGAAGAACAATTCCATGTCTACTGAGTTAAGACAAAGCACCACTTCCTCTCCATGACTTGAAGTCAGATACTCATTACCAACGAAGCTTAAAGAGTGCTTAATCTGAATGGTTGGAATCTTATTCTTCTTAATCTCAAACTGACAGCTAAACATCTGAGTGTACAGAGGATATATTGGATTGTATTGGTACTTACCTTGAAAGAAGATAGGAGTTCCGAAGGGAAGGGGATTGTCATGGCTTCGCATGACACTAGGATAAAGCGAATTAACATCATAAGTTTGACCTTTGCTAACAATCTTGCTGGCAAACTCTGGATTGAGGTAAGTGAACCCGCCTCTATAACTCTTCTTAACATCATTGTGATACTCAGGTGTTGGATACCAACGCTCAAAGGTTCGTTTACCAATAGTATGTTTGTAGTTTTCCAATGCACAAGCTCCAATGGTCATCTTGGTGAATCCTTCATCAAACATGAACTTCAGAGCTTTTGCAACGATCTGGACATCCTTCTTGATGTAATCCTGCTCTTCATCCGAGATTGGAGAAC
>Ga0326512_10002088_pt1 | contig 14860 bp, 21 predicted proteins | sample 1_2617_0518_D_FD_203652 | JGI IMG/M metagenome (GOLD analysis project Ga0326512, IMG submission 203652) | Bovine rumen microbial communities from UC Davis, California, United States - 1_2617_0518 | ecosystem: Host-associated > Mammals > Digestive system > Stomach > Rumen | place: USA... | reverse complement strand
CATTGTGTACAATATGTCAATTGGTAATTTTGCACAAAAAAAATAGTGCATTATTTATCATGTTTTAATTGCACTTACCGGTAACATGGTATATACTGTTAGTACAAATCTATAGGAGGTATAATTATGGGTAGGCGTGCAGGTAAAATTGGAACTACACTAGATTATTCAACTATGTATGATAATTTGAAAATGGATTTAACAGGTGCACCAAGTGATATTAAAGCTGAAACACTTGATAAATTCTATAGACGTATAGTTGATACAGCTAACCACAGACTACTTGAAATTGAAAGACTATCAGCTAAAAAAGGGTATGAAGAAATAACACAGTTTGCATATCGAAAAGCAATGTATGATATACATGATCTGTTTGGTGAAGATCGTAGTAGATTTAAAGCAAATGCATTACCATTAGATGATTTAAGAAAAGTACCAAGATATATAAATTCAGTGCTGCGATTCTTAGAAATGCCGACTTCAACTAAGGTAGGTGTTTACGACATATATCAAAAGCGTGCTAATACTATTAATGAACGTTATAAAACAGATGTGTCATGGCAAACTATAGCTAATTTATATCAGTCTAAGCTATACTCAAAGTTAAATGCAAAGTTAAATGCAAGTAAAACAGCTGTGCGCGTTATAGGAGTACTTCAAAAGAATAAGAAAGAACTAAAGAAATATTTCAAAAAAGTTTCAGATGCAGAAAAGAATGGAAAACAACCACCTGAAATAATTTCGCTACAGGTAAAGGATAAGGAACTAAATGAAAAGGTTAATGAAGCCTTAAAGGAATATGGTACAGACATAAGTAAGCTGCTTAAGAAGATCTGATTAAAGAAGGAAGAATATGACACCAAAAGAGCTTTATGATATCAAGTCTAAAAAACTTCATAAAGTACAATACAAGATGATGCATCACAGTGATTTTGACTATGATAAATTGAAGGATATCATGTATCTTATTCCAGCTGGTAGCACTAAGTACCGTCATACAATGAATGATGTTCTTATAATGTGTGATACTGAAACAAGTAAGAAGCACATTGATAGTCCTGATATACAAAAGTCAAAACTACCATCAGGCCATACAGCACGTGAATGCCATGTATGTGCATGGACTATATCAATTCGTGCTTATCATCACAACATAGTTACATTATATGGTCATAAACCAAGCACAATGATTGATACCATGCTTAAGATACATCAATCAATGAATGGTGATAAGACGTTAATGTACTTTCATAATATGCCATATGACCATTGGTTTTTACGCAGATTCATGTATGAAAAGTGGGGTAAACCATTTAAACAATTAAATGTTAAACCCCACTATCCACTATATATTCAGTTTCAAAATGGTATTGAACTACGTGATTCACTAATGTTAGCAGGCAAGAAACTTGAAAAATGGGCAAACGATTTACAGGTAGATCATAGAAAAGCTGTAGGGAAGTGGGATTATAATAAAATACGTGGTCAACATGAAAAATTCAGTAAAGATGAACTTAAGTATATTGAATGTGATACACTTGCAGGTGTTGAATGTCTTGATAAAACACTTGAAATATACAATAAGCATCTGTATTCACTCCCTTATACTATTACAGGATTCATCCGTGATGATGTAAGGAAGATAGGCAAAAAACACAATGCTAAAGAGTTATTCAAGAAGATAGCACCAACATTTGAACAGTACATCAAACTTACCAGGGTATTTCATGGTGGATTTGTTCACGCAAACAGATTTGAGATTGATGAACTTATCACAGAAATAGTAAAGTGCTTTGATTTCTGTAGTAGTTATCCTTTTTGTATGTTAGCTTATAAATATCCTATGGAAGCATTTCATCCCACCAAGGACTGTGATATAGATTACATATTAGATTCGCCTTCATATGCATTTATGTTTAAGTTCATAGGATATAAGGGTAAATTACGTAATAGATCACACATTATGCCAGCACTTCAGTTTAGTAAGTGCGTTAAGTGCATTAATCCTGTACTTGATAATGGTAGAATACTTGAAGCAGATTATATAGAAATATACCTTAATGAAGTAGATTTAGAGGTAATTAATGAACAGTATAAATTTGAAGGTCACTTATGTACAGAAGTTGAATGTGCATATAAAGATTATCTCCCAAGATGGTTTACAGATTATGTATTTAATCTGTTCAAAGAAAAATGTAGGTTATCACTTACAGATGATGAAATTAATTATAAGGTTCAGAAGGGTAAGATTAATGGATGTTTTGGCATGTGTGTACAAAAGTCAATAAAAGAAGTCATAGAAGAACTATATGAAGATTTCACAGATGATGATGGAATTGAACATAAATCAGGCGAATATAGACAAGTACCTGAGCAAAACATGGAAGAAGAATATGAAAAATACTTAAATAAGCGCGAAAATATACTTTTATATCAGCATGGGGTATGGATAACTTCATATGCATTTAGGAACTTGCATACACTTAACAAGTGTTTCAAAGAAGATGGTGAACTGCTTTACAACGATACAGACAGTGGTTATGGCTATGGATGGGACATGGATAAAATCAAAGAATATAACGATAACTGTCTTAAGCTTCTTAGAGATAACGGGTATGATTCAGTCATAGTAGATGGTAAGACATTTACATTGGGCATAGCTGAGCATAAACCACTAAAAGATGAATATACAGAGTTTAAGGTACAGGGTGCAAAACGTTATGCCGGTAGAAGCATGAAAGACGGAAAGATTCATATAACAGTTGCTGGTGTTCCTAAGAAGGGTGCTGAATGTCTTAAAGACGATCTTAATAACTTCACTAAGAATTTTATATTTAAAGGTGAAGATACAGGTAAGCTGCAACATATTTACTTTACTTCTACTATCTATATTGATGGTGAAGGTAATGAAACAGCAGATAGCATAGATTTATGCCCGAATAATTACAAGTTGCATTGTACTGATAAGTTTGATATTGATGATCTGTTTAGTGAAGAAGTGGAGGTAATTGCATATGAAGATATCTAAAGAACAGATTCAAAAAGCATTAAACATATTACCATATATAAGGAAGGACTTTGAGAAATTTGAAAATATATTTGATACCTATTATCACCTGCTTAAGGATATTCTACTATATCCTTTAGCATGGTGTTATGTTGTATGGTCAAAGCGAGGACCTGGTAAAACATATAGTGGGTTATGGCTGTGCTACTACTGTGGTATTAAGATGATATATATTAAACGTACAGATGATGATGTTGACTTGATACTACGTGAAGATGAAAGAATTGATGCATCACCGTATAAAGCACTTAAACGTGATAAAAATATACGTATAGTATCATCATCAATTGATAAAGGTTTCGGTGCCTACTATGAAGCAGATGAAGAAGGAAATCCTAAACGACTTCTATGTTATGTTATATCCTTTAATAGGATGAAGTCATATAAAGGTTTTGACTTTTCAGATTGTGACTTTATCATATTTGATGAATTTATACCACAGATTGGTGAGCGTATCAAGCGCGCAGAAGGTGAACAGTTACTTGATCTGTATATGACTGTATCACGTGATAGGGTTAAGCGTGGTAGAGCACCACTAAAACTAATACTTTTTGCCAATGCTGAGCAGATTAGTACACCTGTTACTACTGAACTCGAAATAGTTGATGATATGGCTGATTTAACTGCATCAGGTCAGACACATTTATATATTGAAGAAAGAGATATATTACTTCATCATATAACCAATGAAGAAGTACCTATTTCTGAACAGGAAAAAGTAGGAATATATAAAGGTATGCAAGGTACAGCATGGTTTAATAAATCCTTTAATGGTGAATTTGTACACAATGACTTTAGTAACGTAGTTGAGCGCTCCATAAAAAGAAGTGTTCCGCTGATAGAGCTGCATTACAGGACACATTATTATTACATCTATTACCATGAGGATAAGCAGAAATATTATATATGTAGTAAGCATAGTAGATGTAAATACTATTATGATCTAAATAGGGAAAACGAACAAAAGAAATTCTATAATGATTTTTGTTTTGACCTTATTGAAGCATGTATTGAAGAACGCTTTAAATTTGAAAAATATAGTATGTATGACCTTATTGTAAATTTCAAAAAAATATTTAATATAGGGTATTGACATTGGTATATAATTGGTATATACTAAGGTTACAAACAAAGAAGGTTACAAACAAAGAAGGAGGTATTCATATGACAAAAGAAATATTAAGCACTGTTGATATGAATTTTTGTGATCAGTTACTTAAACATGGAAGTATCAAAGAAGAATATTCTTTCAGGGTCGGCAATGAGAATAAAACACAGTACGTAATTGAAGATGACGGTTATACCTATTACCTGACTAAAACGGACGGTTTTTGGTCATATATTCATATTAAGGAGGATTGAAATGAGGATAAGAATACCAAACTTTATCGGAAGAAAACTTTTCTTCAGATTCAGAAGATGGGAAATACGCAAACAATTCACGATCAGGCCTGTAATAAGAATTGAAAGTGAGTTTTATACTTATCCTATGAAAACAAGGAACTATGGTAAAGTACCATATGTAGACGTGAAATATTATCTAGTTATAGGAGGAAGAAAAAATGAAAAGATATTGCGTGTATATTGAGGTTCCTGATGATCATGTACATATTAAATATGGATATAGACGTTTTAAGTTTACAGCATGGTTATTAGCAAAGGAAGCTAAAAAGACTTGGGATGACATAAGCACAGTTATATATGATAGAAAGAAGGGAGTTGTAATATATGAGAAATAAGAAGAAATCACCTGAACCTATAAGAAGATATTCAGATGTAGTAAAGCGTAATGAGATCATAATAACAGTATTGTTATTCATTACATACATGGCATTGTTATACATGCTGGTGTTTGTGGCTACAATAGGAATGAGGTGATAGTAGGACATTTTAAAAGGGAGGTATAATATGGTAGATGATAATAAAGCATGGCTTAATACAATGCTTGGAAGAATGTATGCTGATACAGATGGTGTTATCAAATTGAAGGGGGTAAACAAAATGAGAGATTGGATAGCAGTCCATAATGATATGAATGGTGATGTAGCAATTATAAGAAAAGATTCTATTAATTATGTAAGCACAGATAATGAAACAGGTAGTACAGTAATACATACCAATAATTTTGTATATATAGTAAGGGAGAGCTATACTAATATTGTTAGGAGGATAATCGAATAATGAAGAATAATATACATCATGGTGTTTACCTAAAGTTGCACCAGGTAAATGACAAAGATATAATTGAAAGACTTGATGAACAGAAAAATAAACAGGGATATATCAAGCGACTTATAAGGGAAGATACAGCTTTTGAACATTTTTGCGATGAAGCATTTAAGGAGGGTAACAATGGCAACGAACCGGAAAGAAAAACGTAATGAATACAACTGTTCACCTGAGGTGATACAGAAAGAAATATGTGATCTTAGGTATGAGATAGGAAAGAACTGTAGAGATTGTGAATATTGTGATTCATGTACGTACATAAGGAGGAAAGCATGGGAAATAGATCAGAAAAGACAGGTATACGAGATAAACCAAGGGTCTGTCCATTCAGGCCAATAACAAAAATTGATCATGTATGTTTCGATGGTTGTGAACCTGTTATACATAAAACAACTGTTGATTTTGCAACATGCTATAAAGAAGGTTGTCCATATTATACATATGTAGTAGGTGAGGGTTATATATGTAGTAGAGTAGTAGAAGGAGGATAATGAATATGTATAAAGAGGAAATGCAGCAGAGTATCAGTGATACTTTGGAGGAAGTAAAAGACATAGGCTATGAAGAAGGTAAAAAGTCAGTAATGCGTGATATTTATTGGTTTTTGCAGACTTATAAAAATGATGTTGGACTCAGAACACGCATTGAAATGTATCTTAGTGAAAATGATTATAATTAAGGAGGTATCACTATGAAGGTGAACACAAAGAAAAACAATAAGATTATTGAAATGTATCTTAATGATAATAAAGAAAAGTTAATTGTAGTTAAAAGAGCAAAAGCATTTAATGATGGCAAAATTATTTTTGATATGATCGTAAATGATGTTACAATCTATGGTTGCAGACTTTTAGAAGGTAAGAATGGAATGTTTGTATCATTCCCTTCAAGAAAGGGTAATGATAATAAGTACTACAACATTGCTTATGTATCTCTTAGTGAAGCAGATATTGATAGTATAGTTGCGCAGATTGAAAAAATGTGATATATAATAAGTAACCCAAGTTTCCTTTTTTTTTCATATTCTTCCTTTCTACCAATGCCCTGATTGCTAGTACAGTCAGGGCAATTTTTAAAAAAATCGGAGGTAAAATATTATGGACTTTCAGGACTTATTAACAGCTATATCAACCGTAGGTTTCCCAATTGTTTGTTGCATTTACCTTATCTATTCAAGAAGTAAAGCAGATGAACGCTATACGGAAACAATCAATCGTCTTAAGGAAACCGTCGATAACAATACAATAGCTATGATTAAGATAGCTAGTAAGTTAGGAGTTGATGCAGATGGCAAGTAAAAAAGAAGTTTATAAGGGCATTGACATTAGTAAACATCAGATCGTTGCAACTAATGGTTTTAAAGCTATCAAAGATTCAGGTATTGATTTTGTAATTATAAGGATTGGTGGCAGTAACGGAGGTCATTATAAAGACCCTAAATTTGAAGAATTTTATAAAGATGCAAAAGAAGTAGGACTTAAAGTAGGGTGCTACTATGATACAGGTAGATCATTTACAAGTCGTCTTGCCGGTATCGAAGATGCTCAGCATATGATAAAACTTATGGAAGGCAAGTCTTTTGAATATCCTGTTTATGCAGATGTTGAAGTAGTTGCGACTGCTTACAGGTCACTTGCTACAGATGCTACAGTTGCATTTTGTGATACTCTTGAAAAAGCTGGTTACTTTACAGGCATTTATGCATCCGACATATCAGGCTTTAAAGAACGCCTTATTCTTGATAAAGTGAAAAGATTCACCTTATGGGTTGCAAGGTACGGGAAGAAACCTGAATACGTAAAGAAGTATGACATGCATCAGTATTCAAGTACAGGTATTGTAACAGGTATCAAAAACAAAGTTGATCTCAATGAAAGTTATGTTGACTTTGCTTCTATAATTAAGAAGAAGCACCTTAATAGAACGTGAGGTAAATATATGAATATTACAGTTTATGATAATTTCAAAAAGGCTGTAAATTCAACAAAAAGACCTACAGGCGGGCGGAGTATCTCTGTCCGCCTTAAAGATAATTGTAGTGTTGTTAATCCTGTCTTTCGTCTTAAGTCAAATGACAAAAATATAAACTATGTAAAGTGGGATGATAACTATTACAATGTAGATGATGTTGAATTTTTAGCAAATGAAGAAATTGCGGTATATTGTAGTCGTGATGCAATGGCTACAGCTAAGGAAGATATAGGTAATTCTACGCAGTATGTTGTAAGAGCTGCAAGTGCAAAAGATGATCTTGTTTGTGATATGAAGTTTCCAACATTCAATATAGCTGTACCGCAACGCCAGGATCTTAACGGATTACAGTCACAGATATCAACGCGTGGAACTATAGTCATTGGTATTATTAATGATACCACTAACAACTCTGTATCATATTATGCATTTGACCCTACAGATGATGATTTTAGGGATATACTTGCATATATGTTTAGTGATGCATATTTAGATAGTTCTGTTATTGGTCTGTCAAAAGAGATACAGAAAGAACTTATTAATCCTATACAATATGTTGTATCTGCTATGTGGTTTCCCATCTCAAAGTCAAGTATCAATACTTTCACAGATGTTGATGTAAAAATTGGATGGTGGAACACAGGTTTTTCAGCTTCATGTATTGGTAGTAATGGAAGGATATATGATGATATTATTGATGTCTTTAACCTTCCTAGACATCCACAGACAGCTTCACATGGAAAATACATGAATGGTGCACCCTTCACACGTTATGATCTTCATTGCTGGACTTTTGGCGATATTCCTATTGACCCATTGCCATTTGTTGAACACAATACAATCAGGTTGCAGGTTATCACTGATCTGTATACAGGAATTGCAGATTTATATATTGACGCAAATAATGGTACTGTAATTAATAGGCAGTCAGCACAGTTTGGTGTACCTATTCAAATGTCGCAGGTATCAAAAAACTATCTTGAAATGGGTATGACCGCAGTAGGCGCAGTATCATCTGCTATTACTTCTTTTGGTGCCGGTAATATTGTTGGTGGAACTGTTGGAATTGCACAAGGAATAGCAAGTGGAGTAATGAGTGCTATTCCACAGGTAAGGACTGTGGGAAGTATCGGAAGTAAAGCACCGTTTGAGATAACACCTACAATCTCATGCCAATATTATTATCAGACAGATAAAGATAATATTACAATGGGTAGTCCACTTATGAAAGTCCGCCAGATATCTTCACTTTCAGGATATATAGAATGTAGTAATGTTGATCTTATTGCATCACTTACACCTTCTGAAAAGTCCTCTGTTATTCAGATGATGGAAAGTGGTTTTTTCTATGAATAAGGAGGTATACTATGCCTTTAGTAGCATATTCAGTAGAAGGTAACGGTCACTTACTTGTTAATCCATCAGGTGCACACGTACCTGAAAACACAGTAGTTACAGTAGAAGCTGCACCATATACAGGTGAATCTGTAGTATATGTTGAATTTTATGAAGAAATAAACGGAAATATAACACAGTTCTTTCCTTCACCTTTTGGTGAAAATATATGGAAGTTTAGAACTGAATCATATGATACACGTATTTTTGCTAAATTCACTACCAATTCACCTACCCCGCCTGACCCACCTGACCCACCACAACCAACACCTACTGTATTTGATTTTATTCCTTTACTTTTTGCAAAGTCTAGGGATTGGTGGCGATATTGACTAAAACCACAATATATAGTATATATAATAATTAGAAGGTTGCTAGATACACGGATAATAACAGGTTGTACCTGATTGTATCGTTGGTTAATCCGACCACAGGCAACCTTCTTTTAATAAGAAAGGAGAAAAATAAGATGAAATTTAATTTTACCGAAGCAGTTAAACTTGCAGTAAAAGGATTTACCCCCGATGCAATAGTTAATCTATCAAAACTTGATGATAGTAAGTTTTCTAAAGAGGATATAATAACACTTGTCGATAAAGGTTACACTGAGGAAAAGATATCTGAGCTTGTGAACATGTTTCAGGATGATGAAAATGTTGTTGATAGTGAAGATAGTAATAAGGGTGAACCTGATAAAAAGACTTCTACTAAATCTGAACCTGATAAACAGGTAGAAGATAAAGAAGCTGACAAGGTTGATTATAAAGCATTATATGAAAAAGAAAAACAGTTACGTGAAAAGCTACAACATACTGAAACGGTCAAAAACAAAGATATAAAGAACAGTGACGACAGATCAGATTTTGATGTAGCAATTGACTTTTTGAATGATTTTTAAAGGAGGTAAAATATTATGTCAAGAACGCTAACACCTAGGGATGCACATGCTCTTGTAAATTTGATTTCCGCTGAACTTACAGGACAGGATGCAACCCTTACAAAAGTAACAACCGATAACTTTGTGTCAGTTGGTGAAACGATCATGTCTTATGCTACTGAAAATGTGTATAACGCTATTTCAACAGTAATGCTGAAAACACTTATTGCAGCAAGGCCAACATCAGAAGATCTTGTGATTATGAATGCGCTTGATACAGGAATGTATTCAAATAGGTTGCGTAAGATTTCATATCTTAGTAGATATGCTCTTCCGTCAGGGTCATTTAATACACAGCTTTATACTAACCTTGCAGCAGGATTTACAAATGGGCAGAATAAAGATAGTAATGGTGACCCTCAGTCAACAAAGTCACAGTGGGAACAGTGTCCTGTTATTCCTATTGAGCTTAATTTTGGCGGTAGCTCAGTTTGGGATCATGGTATTACCTGGTACAAAGATCAGGCAAAAAATGCTTTTAGATCAGAAGAAGAATTTAATCGTTTTTGGGCTGGTGCGCTTGTTAAAAATGCAAATGATATAAGACGTGAGAAATCATCATATAGACGTGCAATCCTTCTTAACTTTATTGCTGGAATGTATGATTTACAAGCATCTGGTACTAAGGTTATCAACCTTACAAAAGCATATAATGATGAATATGGTACTAACTATACAACTTTACAGCTGAGAACAACATATCAGAAGGAATTTATGGAGTTCTTTACTGCTGAGTTTAAGATCATTTCTGATAAACTTGTAAAAGAATCAGTTAATTATCATATTGATGTGTCTAAGACAATTAATGATGTTGAATATCACCTTCTTAGAAATACACCTAAGAAGAATCAGCGTGTAATACTTTATCAGCCTATGTTTACAAAGGCAAAAGCAAAAGTATTTCCTGAGATTTTCAATCCTGAATATCTTGATATTGGTACACAGTATGAAGGTATTGATTGGTGGCAAAATGAGAACGACCCTGAAGGTATCTATGTGGAACCTTCAATTCCTGATTTCACCACAGGCAAACAGAAAAAGGGCAATACTGTAAAACTTGATCATGTAGTTGGTCTTATCTTTGATGAAGATGCGCTTATGTCAAACTTTCAGCTTGACGATGCTAACACTACACCACTTGAAGCACGTAAGCGTTTCAGAAATACATGGTTTACAATGGCGCGTGGCGGTATCAACGACTTCACGGAAAAAGCCGTACTTTTCATCATGGAAGATGAAGTTATTCCACCTGCTTCACAGGTAGGGGTAGGGGGTTAATTACTTAAGGGGTAGGTAACTACCCCTTAAAATATATAAGGAGGTAATACAATGGCTTATCTACCATTAAACTATGATCAGATAAATTTGATAAATGGTACTGAGATACCTTCCGTAAAAAAGAATCGTTCTGCATCTTTTGATTATTGGGTAAGGTCACTATTTGAACGTGCATCATCTAATCTTATTTTTGAGCTTCCCAAGTTTTGGCAAGGTGATATTGCTAATTTCCTTTATTTTTGTATGCTTAAATATGGTTTTGTTTCTGTACAGGACTTAACAGGTAAATCAGATGAAGGTGACACAATAGGAATGTGTTTTAGTCCTGTTGTGCTTACAGGTATTAACTTTTATTATCAGCGCACAAAAGCTATCTTAGCTAATCCAATTCTTACAGGTACATATGAACTCGAAATAGGTAAAGAATGTGCCCTTCTTTGTATGACACCTGATAAGATGGGTATATGGGACGTTATCGAAAGATATGCTGAAATGCTAAGTAATCTTGACAATGCTATCAATATTAGCATCATCAATAATAAGTTTCCTTTTATTCTTGGTGGTAAAACTAAAGCAGCTGTACAGGCTCTTAAGAAGTTGATGGATAAAGTTAATAGTGGTGAACCTGCTGTATTCTATGACATGCGTATCATGGATGATGTGCAGACAAAAGATAGTCCTTTTCAGTTCTTGCAACAGGATAACCTAAAAAATTCTTATCTTACTACAGATCAGCTTATGGACTTGCATACCATTCTTTCTGACTTTGATAGTGAAGTTGGTATTCCTACTGTTCCGTATCAGAAAAAAGAGCGTGAAACAGCTTTTGAATCAGAAAGTAAGCAGTCGGACGGTCAAAGTCGTGCTTTAGTTTGGGAAAGAAGTATAAATCAGTCAATTAAGGAGATTAAGAAACTTTATCCTGATCTTCAACTTTCATTTAGATTAAGATATGGAGGTGAAGCTAATGAGTCTGTCGAAGATAACGATGATAGGTCTAGAAACAGCACTAGCGTATCGGAATGAATCACTTTTTGACCTTATGAATCTACCTGTCGGTATCGATAAGGATGTGGTAGAAGGTAATATTCTTATGGAAGGTGGAGAATTTGAGGTTCTGTATGCTAATCCTGATTTTATGCGTCAGATGATAGGAATATGGGCGCAAAAGCATTACAGGACTTTTGACAAGTGGATTAAGGTTCTTAATATCGAATATTCACCACTTGAAAATTATGACCGTATGGAAGAATGGACTGATACAGGAAGTGAAACATCTAATAGAAAGAATGATGGAACACTTACAGATACTTCTAATGGAAGTGTTCATACAGAAGGTAATGAGCATACAAGTGGTAATGCTTCTAATATTTCTGAATCTGACACAGAAAATAAAGTTTCTGCTTTTGATAGTTCATCTTATCAACCTGAAAACATATCAGAAAATAACAATACTACTCATTCAGAAAACAATGAGCAGGTTACTAATAGTAACGATACCACTACTACTAATCATACTAACGGTAGTACTTCTAATAATGAGGACTATTCTCAAAATACTACCGGACTCCATAAAGGTAGAACCCATGGTAATATTGGAGTTACTACATCACAGCAAATGTTACAGGCAGAATTTGATGTAGCTAGATTTAATATTGTTCAGCAAATAACTGATTTGTTTTTACAGGAATTCTGTATTATGATCTATTCATAGGAGGTATACATATATGGGTAAACTTAGAAATTATTTTTTAAATCATTATCCTAGAACTGATTTTCACGAGCTTAATCAGGATTGGATGATATCAATGCTCTTTGATATGATCAATCAGGTAGAAAACTTTGTTGAAATGAATAGTGTAAAATATGCTGACCCTATACAGTGGGATATTACACGACAGTATGAAAAGAATACCATTGTTATTGATGAAATCACAGGCACAGCATATATCACCTCGAAACCTGTACCTAAAGGAGTAGCTCTGTCAAGAACTGAATATTGGAATGTTATATTTGATCTTGGTAGATTTATTACACTTGCGGCACAGAACTTTGCAAATTCTTATGAAGCTGTACTTACTACCACAGCTACAATGGAAACTGATAAAGATAAATGGGTTGTATGGAATAGTATACTTTATCGCGCTAAGAATGATATTCATGTTGGTGATAGATATGTAATTGATGGTAATATTGAAAAATATACTGTTGAAATGTTTTTTGATGAACTTGCACATCTTATTGCAGAAGAAACAGAAGCACGTATTGAAGCTGATACAGGACTTCACAATGAGATCATAGATGAATCTGTAGCACGTGAAAATGCTGATATTGCATTACAGGATAATATTGATGCAGAAGCAACAGCACGTAAAAATGCTGATACTACATTACAGAATAATATTGGTGCTGAAGCAACAGCACGTGAAAATGCTGATACTACATTACAGGATAATATTGATGCAGAAATAGAAAATAGAACAAATTCTGATAACAATATCATTGGACTTATTCAAACAGCTAATCTAAAGCCATTAGATGTAACATTACATGGAATTGTGGGTGATGGAACTACCATTAATGATGATGCATTTACAGTATTGCTTAGTGATTTTCCTGATTATAGTTATTACTTTCCTAAAGGTGTTTACAGATTTGGTGATGCTACATTTAGCGGAAATATTCAATTAATAGGAAATGGTGATGCTATAATTATTGGCTTCAATTATACAGATCTTTCATTCCCTAACGCTAATGTAGAATCTGTATTTGATATAGATCAGGCTTTCTTTAGTGCTAAGAATATCAAATTTAAAGGTGAATCAAACAATTACGGACTAACAATACATGTACAATCACAGGGCAGTGTGCTGCGAACTTTTGACATTAGTGATTGCGTATTTTATGGCACGTACGGACTTAGATGTATTAATTGCATTACCGGAAATATATCATCATGTGATTTCATTAAGAATATTATCGGAATTCTTTTTGAATCATCTACTAATATGACTATATGTGAGTGCAATTGGTACTCGCCAATTATCGGAATTAAAATAGGAACATCCGGAGATGATTCAGTAGGCAGGCATGGTGGTGAAAGTATAATGCTGACAGCTTGTCAAATGATCGATGGTGTAACAGGTATATATGCGGTGCGTCACAATTATCTTGAATTAACAAATTGCATGTTTGACTATTTTAATTGCTGCATATGGTTAGATGCTTCAAGATTTGCAAGAATCATTAACACGTATTTGGGATATCATGAAGGTAATAAATCAGCAACAATTGGATATATAGCACCACCACAATATGGAGCGCTGTGGGGCTATTCAAGTGTAAGAGGTATTCCATTTTCAGTTGAATGTATAAATGCTGAATTTGTTGGATATGGCGACACAACGCACATCCCTGTAGTATTAAATGGTACAGGTTTAACTACAGGCGAGGATCTTGATATTGTGGCATGTCGATTCAGTGTAATATCCTCAAGTAGAGCTAATACACTTTTGTATATTACAAAATGTAGTGATGTATATTTAGACGGTAATAGATTTTATGCACCTTCTAATAATAATCTTGAGCAGCCATTTGTAATCTCAGAGTCAGCTAGAGTTATAAATTCATCAAGTGATTACGCTAATTGCTTTAATACCCAAAGTGTTACTATCCAACCGACACTTGCAAATAGACAAAGCAATAACACTTATCAGGAAGCAATCGAAGTCCACAAAACTGCTGACAATACATCCCTAATTAGCATACCTGTTACTTTTAATGCACAATATGATAGTCCGCCCAAGGTAGTAGCTACAATAATGGGGGGTACAGACTATTACAAATGTATCTGTAGTGTTACTGCTTTAACTAGAACAGGCTGTACCTTAAATATTTACAATCCATCTAACACTTTGAGTGGTGAGTATTATGCAAATATTTTAGTAATGCATCACATGTTTTAATGCAATTTACACCGTGTA
>Ga0326512_10002087_pt1 | contig 14865 bp, 25 predicted proteins | sample 1_2617_0518_D_FD_203652 | JGI IMG/M metagenome (GOLD analysis project Ga0326512, IMG submission 203652) | Bovine rumen microbial communities from UC Davis, California, United States - 1_2617_0518 | ecosystem: Host-associated > Mammals > Digestive system > Stomach > Rumen | place: USA... | reverse complement strand
TACCATCAATTTGCCTTGCGGACTCTGCGTTTCGTAGTGTTCCCATATCGCAATCCAAGGCACTCCAAACTTATCAAGCACCTCTTGTGTGTTGAGGTAATGTTTGAGATTTCGGAAATATCTGTCCAATTTTGTGAAGATTATCAAATCTACATTTCTCTTCTTGACCTCTTCCAGAAGCCTCTGAAGTTCATCTCTCTCGTTGAAAAGAGTGCCGCTCACGCCATCGTCAATGAATTCTCCGGCGATTTCGTAGTTATGGTCTTCCGCATATTTCCTCAAGGCTGAAAGCTGTGCTTGGATGCTATCGCCTTCATTCACTTGTTGGTCGGTCGATACCCGACAGTAAATTCCAACTCGTATCATTCTTCTCTCCTGTGCACTCTCGCTTCTATTGTTTGAATGTCTTCTTCACTTTCAAAGTCGTGATCTTCAATATGCTTCATAGCATGATTGTATGCCTTAATTCTTCCACTATATCCCAATTTTGCGTTGATATATATGGTGAATCCGAAGTTGCAAGGTGTAACAATCTCATTTACCGTGTTTGGTAAATCGACAACATAAACATAGATGTCATTCGTCACTGTTTGTCCCCTTAAATCTTTTCAGCATTTCTGCCGCCATCTGTAAATCTTTCGGTTTGCTATCTGCCGCCGCATCAAACAAGGCTCTCAAATCCGGGTTAACAAAGATGGCCTGTGCGATTTCAGCGACCTCGTCATCAACATAGTACTTTCGGTGTTCATCTGTTTGTACATCTCCCATCAGATAATCGACAGACACATGAAGCCTTTCCGCTATCTTCTTCAGTTTGTCTGGCTTCGGATTGCTTTTACCACTTTTCCATGCGCTGAAAACACTTTGTGCGATTCCTGTATCCATAGCAACACGATATGTTGTTAGTCCAAGTTCTTTGATAAGCCTTTCATAGATTTCATACATAGCAATACCTCAGATATTCATTTTTGGCATACTTATAAAAACATCAGCATTTGCTATTGACCACTTACAAAATTTGTAGTAAGGTTACTTATGTAAGTTGAAGCAAGCAAAACGAAATGCTTCTAAAAACGATATCTTCATAAATATGTAATACTTGTAATTGGTAATTAAAGTATATCACATAATTGAAGCATATCAATCAAAAATAGTTAACAGAAAGGAGGGCAGTAAATTGTACGAAAAGTACGAACGTCTGTTGGAGCAAACTGGAGAAACGACCTATCAAGTTTGCAAGGCAACAGGAATTCCAGAGTCCACGATTTCAATGTGGAAGGACCGGTGCATCAACCAAAAAAAAGACGCAAAGTTGAGCATCGACAATCTGGCAAAACTGGCGAAGCATTTTGGCGTTTCGCTTGATTATTTCACAGAAGACTAATTTTTAAAAAAGGAAAAGGAGAAAAACAATGGCAGTAGCAAAGAAAGCTGAAACAGTAACAATGAAGCCCATCAAAATCGACCACGTTAAGGTTCGCATCGTTGGCGATACGCCGCTCATCGTCCATGCCTGGAGCGAGAAGGCGAAGAGAGAGATGCTTGAGGCTCAGACCGGCGGCAAGAAGAAGATCAAGAAGCGTCCTTCCAAGATGCCTTTCGATGACTTTGCAAGAGCATTGTACTGGCTGACAGAGATGCCTACAGAAATCATCAAGGACCCCGGCACACAGGAAGACCGAGATGTCGTTACTGAGGAACTCTTCGATGAAGCGATCAAGAACGGTGCAAGGTTCGGATTCCCGGCGAACAGTTTCAAGCAGTCCGCTAACAGTGCTGCTTACAGAATGGGATGGGTTTCCAACCAGATGGCACTCAGGGGTTCTTACTTCCTCAATGCAGAGGACGGCGGTTATCTGGTCGAGATTAAGGGCGATAAGCCTATGCTCCGTGAAGATATGGTTCGTGTCGGTATGGGAACGGCAGACATCCGCTACAGACCAATTTTTGAGAACTGGTATTGCGACATGATCCTTGAGTACAACGCATCCGGCAGTATGAGTCTCGATGACATTTTGAACTGCATCAACGCTGGCGGTTACGCAGTAGGTGTAGGTGAATGGCGTCCTGAAAAAGATGGCTCTTTCGGCCGTTTCCACGTAGAAATCGTCAAGTGATCTAGGCAGTTGAGGTTGGGAAGGGTCCGTTGAGGTATGCCGAGTCGGGGTAGTGTTTGTCGGGCTACGGTTTGGCAGTAGAGGTACGGTTATCGGGTTGTGGTATGTTGAGTTCCGTTGTGGAATGGCAAGGCAGTTTTGGTGGGGCATTGTATGGTAGGGTCTTGTACGGTCTGTTTAGGCTTGTCGGGGAGCGGCAGTCGAGGCACGTTATGGTCTGAAAGGCGTGTTGAGTTGTTGGATGTTGAGGCAAGGCAGTCTAGGTGGTGTCCGGCAAGGATTGTTGTTGTGAGTAAAGTCATGGTGTGGCAGTCACGGTGGGTTAAGTCATTGTTTGGCTAGTCCAGGTATGGATGTTTATGGCAGTCGGGGCAAAGCGGGGTGCGTCATTGTGGGGCAGTGTTGGTTCGGGTTTGGTATGGTTTTGCAGTTGAGGTTTGTCATGCAGAGGTCATGTCAGTTGCGGCAAGGAGTTGTTAGGCAGTCATGTCAAGTTAAGGGCGGCGAGTTGCGCTAGTGATTGGAGAGGATTGTTCCGGCAGTTGAGGTGCGTTCAGTTAGGGATTGTTGCGTTGAGTCGATGTTTGGAGAGGCGAGCCAGTCAAGGTAGGTCTGGATTAGTTAAGGGAGATGCGTCAAGGCAAGTTGAGGCAGTCGAGTCAGGGTTAGGCCAGATACGGTATAGCAAGGCTAGTCGGGGCAAGGTCGGCAGTCGGGGTCTGGCACGTAGAGACGAGGTGCAGTATGTTGCGGCATGGCAGTCATGGTCGGCCGGGGAAAGGTTTGTTGTGTCGTGTTGAGTTCTGCCGGGGCGAGTTTTGGCAGTCTGGGTTTGATTTGGTACGTTGAGGTTAGTTCCGTTCGGGATCGGTACGGCGAGGCAGCTAGGGTTCGTCAAGTTATGGTTGCATAGGTCATGGCGGTGTGGGGTATTGTCTGGCAGTCATGGTTCGTCAAGTCATTGTAAGGCATCGTAATGTGCGGTGTTGCATGGCTTGCTAGTCACGGCAATGACAATCTAAAGAAAGGAGAAGAAAATGTCAGCTTATGAAAGCAAGTATTCGTGGAAAAGCGGATACAGTTACAAGACGAGTGCCGATGTCGTAGGCAAGGTACTCACAGAAATTGAGGAAAGGGATGGTGAGGTCACTAGCAGAACATTTCTGGAATATAGCAGACCAGAGGATTCCGAAACACACGATATGTTCGAATGGGATGACTCCATAGCTGCAGAGAAGTACAGACTCGTCCAGTCCGGCAAGATCATCAACCAGTTGCAAGTAGAGCTTGTGCGTGTTGGAGACTCCGCTCCCAGACAACTGAATATCGAAGTAGAACGGCAAGAGCCAGCGCAGAGGGTGAATGCCTTCGTAAACGTAGCCCCCAGAGGCACAAGGATGACGGCATCATTCAACAATTTTGTAAGTGCCATGTCAGATGAGGAGAAGAGCATACAAGTACTTAAAAACGCTCTCGCCGACCTTAAGGCACTTGAGGAAAAGTACAGAATGTATGAAGAGTTGGCTGATGTGTTTGCCGCCATTCATGAATTCGAAGACAAGTTAGATGGAGCATCATGAACATCACCTTATTAACTCAAGCTGTTGAGCGGATACTCAGCAGACGATATGGAAAGACGGTAACAGTGAGGATAACCGATGCAAGCAAGAGTGAAGAAGATGAATCTGCCGGACGCTCCGAAGCCTACGAGGTCTGTTAAGTACCAGGACCCAAGGGAGAAGGAGCGAGAGCAAAGACTCAAAGAGTCTCAAGGCAAAAGCCTCGAAATGAGGAAACGGAATGAAGGAAAACCTATTCGTTTCTGGGACGAGGCTAGACTTGCAAAATTAAGACGATTGTGGAATGAAGGCGAATCGACCAACTATATTGCCAGAGAAGTTGGGGCCGACATAAAGGCAGTTCAGAACCGAATAACTGTGGAGATTCGAGGCGGGCGATTGGAGAGCCGGAAGAGGCCAATGACCGAGGAAGAGGTTGAAAAGATATATCGGATGAGAGATGCCGGTATGTCGAGAAAACAGATAGCGAAGGATATGCGGAGGTCACCGCATACGATCATCAAAATTCTCGATGGGAGGGCGAGGAAATGAAAGAAAAGATTTTATCCGTTGTTTGCTTCATTAACTTCGTGATAGTGGGAGCAGGGATTGATTCCATCTTTGATGGTGGATTCGTACTCTGGCTTGTCTCACTGGGAGTCATGTTCATCAGCGGATATTTTCTTTTCGGTAGCAACTGATTTATCCATTGGATGGGAAAGGAGTAAAAATGGATACAAGTGCATTCATCACACCCAATATGTACATGGAGTTGGTCGAGGCGAAAGCCAAGGTCAAAATCCTGGAGCGGTACGTCCAGAAGGAACTGAATAACAATGAAACTTATGTAAGTGCCAAGTTCGTAGCTGCGGTGCTTGGGATCGAGAAGGAGACGAACAATGAGATTAAGGAGAATTGAACTTGAGGCATTCAAAGGTGTCCGCAGTGCCTCGTATACCTTCCATGATTTCATCACTGAAGTCTTGGGAAGGAATGGAACTGGAAAGACCACTCTGGCGGTCGCATGGCTCTGGCTCTGGACGGATAAGGACTATGACCTTCAGAGCAATCCAGATGTCAGACCGACATTCATGGAAGAGTGTGAGCCTTCTGTAACTGCCATTTGCGATGTCAACGGCAAGACAGTCAAATTCCGTAAGTACCAGGCTGACCTTCGGACGAAGAAGCAGAAGGAACAGGATGCTCCTGTAAGAATCTCGAATAAGTACGAAATCAACGATGTGCCTAAGACCCAGAAGGACTTTTTCAAGGAAGTCGAAGCTATGGGTATCGATGTCGAGAACTTCCTGTTGCTGAGTCACACAGACATCCTCATGCAGATGAAGGTTGCCGACCGCAGAAAAGTTATTTTCGCTCTCGCTGGTGAAGTGACAGACCTTGATGTGGCGAAGACGATCCCGGAGTGTGCAAGAGTAGCGGCGATGCTTGCCGAGTACAAGGCTGATGAAATCGTAGCTATGCAGAAGGCTACTGTGAAACGGTGTAAGGACCAGGTTGAGTCCATCCCCGACCAGATTATTGGGATGGAGAAGTCGAAGGTTGAAATCGATCCCGACCTCAATAAGAAGATTGCGGCTTGCAATGCGGAAATCGAGGAGCTTACCGAACTGGTAGCGGAGCTTACTGCCAAGGCAGATGTAGGCACATTCAACGCCAAAGCGAAGGAATTAGATATTCGCAAAAACGAGATTTTTAACAATGCTAACGCCGAGAGATTGGAGAACCAGAGGAAGGCTCATGAGGCTCTGGATGCGGCAAACAACGCACTTCTGGATGCCAAGAGAAAGCTGAATAGCATCGAGTCTTCTGGCTCGAATCTGAACCAGATGTACCTCAATGCTAGTTCTCTGATGAAGAGGCTGACTGCCGAACTTGAAGACCTCAAGAAGGCTGAATTCAAGTACAGAGACAAATGCCCTACTTGCGGCCAGATGATCCCGAAGGCAGAAGTTGAGAAGGCAAAGGCCAACTGGCAGAAGAGTCAGGATGCTAGGGCGAAGGAACTTGAGGACAGGCTCCGGGCGGTGACTACTCAGTTCGAGAGTTACAAGGCTGAAGGCAAGGCACTTGGCAAACAGAAGAAGGATGCTGAGAAGTCGGTTGCTGATGCTGAAGCTAAAGTTGCTGAGTGCAAGACTACGGTCGAGAGTTATGCAGTTCCGGTCACTCCCGATTTTGCGGACATTGATGCTCAGATTGCAGAACTGGAAACCCAGAAAGCCGCTTGCTCCCAGTTCATTATCAAAAAGGCTGAAGCGGAAGATAAGCTCCGCCAGAAGAAGGCTGAACTGAATAACCTTAATCGCCAGACTGCGGCGGTTGACTACAATGCCAACATCGATGCAAGGATCGAAGAGGCTAAGACGGCACTTCGTGGATACGCACAGAGTAAAGCTGATGCCGAGGCTATTCTCTATCAGATGCAGCTAATCTCTCAGAAGAAGAACGAGATGTTATCCGATCAGGTCAACTCTCACTTCAGCCGTGTTAAATTCCGGCTCTTTGCAGTCCAGAAGAATGGTGAGATTAAGGATGACTGTACACCTCTTGTTCTCTGCTCTGATGGTGAATTCAGAGACATGACATACAGTGCCAACACTGCGGCTATTGTGGCGGCAAAACTCGACATCTGCGTTGGACTTCAGAAGTTCTACGGACAGGAGTTACCTATCTGGCTTGACGGTGCAGAGTGCTTCGATGGAGAGAATCGCAAGATGCTGATGCTCGACAGGCAGTTAATTCTCCTGTGTGTCAGCGATGACGAAAGGATGGTAGTGAAATGATTGAGGCAAAAAAAGTTGACGGAAAGGTTAAGACCAGCGTGGGAGATGCCACTGGAAACGAACTCATAGATGAGCTTTCAGCCGCTTATGTGGCAGTGATTATGTCAATTGCAGAAAACCACAAGGATGACAAGAAGACGATGACCAGACTCGCCAGATATGCCTTCAGAGAGGTGACTTTCAAAACTGCGGTTGCTATCGAGAATAAGTGCGGCTTCAACGTACTGGAAAGCGTGGACCACGATGATTAACATCGAAACAGTTGACGGAAAGGTGAATGTGGCTATCGGACACGCAACAGGGACAGAACTCATTATCGAGGCTACTTCTGCGGTTGTTTCTACCATCAATGCTCTTATCGATGAACTGGATGACCCGAAGGAGAAGGAAAAACTCGCACAGTTCGCCTTCGAGAAAATCACAATGGGTGCTGCTCTGCTTTGTGTGGACAGGCTTGGAGTCGATCCCATCAGTGATGATGATTTCGATACAGAGGACGATGACGATATTGCTGACAAGGACTTAGGCGATAGTTCTGCCATCGAACAGGCACTCCTCAATGCGTTGAGGGACATGAAGAAAGACGATGACGAAGGCACGATTGATGACCTTCCGATGTTTTAAAGGAGACAGTAAATGGCAAATGAAGTAACTACCACTAAGCCGAAGTTTAGTGTGGCTCTCACAGAAGAGCTGAATATGCAGAGGGATGCACTTCCCAGAGACTTCAACATTACAAGATTCGTGAACAACTCGATTGCTTTGCTGAACGGCAATGAAACACTTGCTAAGTTCGCCAAACAGTACGGCACAGAGCAGATTAAGATGGGCCTCATCAGAGGTGCTTATCTTGGACTTGATGCGATGAACAATGAGATGTACCTCGTCCCCTATGGTTCAACGATCAATTTCATGCCTAGCTATATCGGTATGCAGAAACTTTGCATGAAGTACTCGACCAGACCGATTAAGACCATTTATGCCAAGGTAGTTCGTGAAGGAGATGACTTTGAGGAAACCATTGTCAACGGTGAGCCTTCTGTAACCTTCAAGCCGAAGGCATTCAACACAGGCAAGATTGTCGGAGCATTTGCAGTTTGTCTTTATTCTGACGGCGGCATGGTGTATGAAGTCATGTCTCTCCAGGAACTGGAGCAGTGCAGAAAGTCCAGTAAGGCAAAGAATAGTCCGGCTTGGGACAGATTTACGCAAATGATGTATCGGAAAACCGTTCTCCGCAGATTAGCGAAGTCGATTCCTCTGGACATGGATGACAAGTTGGCAGATGCAATGAATGCCGGACTTGAAATTGAAACTGACCCGGCGAAGATTGCCGAGAGGGAAACTGCCGAGAATGGCAACTCTGAGGAGCTGGTCGTGGATGTTGATTCTAACGAGGTTTAACGCCGATGTCTTATTACTATGGCTTGAAAAGAATAAACGATTGGCTCAAAGACGAAAACAGAATTCCGCTCAAGGGCATATCGCTTAAAAACGCTTTATACGAGTCAGACCTTGAAAAAGCTAGTAAAAGCCTTGCCAGAACTGCGGTAATTAATTATTTCCTGTTTAAACGTCTTGGGATTAAGGATTGCATATCAATGGCACGGTCCGCACGAAAACAGAAAGATTTTTGTGGCGTTGTTTGCCGTGACCTCGAAAAATACAGTGTTGACCCAAAATGGGACAAAGCATTTGAGCGAGACATCAAGAGCATTGAGAGAAGATGTGAATATATCTACACGATTACCAAAGAAAATCTAAAGATGACTCAATATTGGCCTTTTTTTGAGGCGGTTGGTTTTGAACGATTGCTTGATTTTGAGTCTGGGATCAAGGCAAATGACGGAGAAACACTGCTAGACAATTTGTTGCCAGAAATAGACGAGTGGATGTCATTACACAAGTCAGAGGTCGATGAATATATGGAATCGATCAAGCCGGAAATTGAAAGAAAAGAACGGTTCTTGGCAAGAAAAGACTCTGCCATCCGTAAAGAAAAAGCGGATGAAAAAGCTAAAAAGAAAGCAGAAAAAGAAGAAATCAAAATGCTTAAAGAGCAAGCAGAAGCAAATCGCAAGGCAGATGCCAAGTGGAACAAAGAATACGATTTGCTGGTCGAACGAGTACATAAAGCTAATTCTTTATATTCGCCAATTTAAGACATTTTTAATCGAGGGTGCATAAATCCTCATGGTAGTAATAAAAACGTCCCTACGGATACGCTAGGGGTGTTCTAGGGGCATAACATGAAGCTTATTACAGTTGGAACTGGCAGTAGCGGCAATTGCTACTTGCTGAAGAGGGATAACGACAGATTCATCGCACTGGATTGTGGTTGTAAGTGGAAAGATGTTCTGGTCGGATGTGGGTTTCGACCGATAGACATAGACTTTGCGCTTGTGACTCACTCCCACAGCGATCACAGTCGATACATGGGGGATTTCGAGAAAAGTGGAATCGAAGTACTGAGTACTGAAAATGTGGAACCAAAGAAACTAACAAAGAAAGGAGTGGCAAACTTCGTAGCTTTTGAGGTCCCCCATGATGTCGATTGTTATGGTTATCTGATTCGTGTTGACGGAAGAACGATTGTCTACATGACGGATTTCGGGTACTGCCGATACACATTCAAGTCATGGAATGTCGATACATGGCTCATAGCGTGTAATCATATCGAGAACCCAGATTCGGAAGAAGCCAAATATGCTCACGTAGTTCTTGGGCATAGCAGTTTGGCTACTGTGAAAGACATTCTTGAAGCTAACAAGAGCGAGTCTCTGAAGAATGTCATCCTGTGTCATACAAACTCTGAATCTGACACAGACAGAATGGTAGCCGAGATTAAAGAAGTTGTCGGTGACGGAGTTAACGTCACTGTAGCGAAAAAGAAAGGAGTCATAGACCTATGATTAGTTTTGGCAGATACGGAAATTATGGCGGCAAGAAGTGCTTCTTCACTCGCCGCAATCCCAAGAATGGTGATGTCTGGAGTGATGACATTGCGATTGTCCACCACACCGCCAACGGTATAAAGGTCGAATATGGCAAGTGGGTAGCATCAGATAAAGTTCAGTGGCTTTGATAGCCAGAAAGGATGGTAGATAGATATGGCTAATGTTTGCATGTTCTGCGGCCGAGCGACCGCTGACCCGAAGGTAACATACACACAGGGAGACAATCCGATGTGCATCGCAAGATTCGGACTTGCGGTTGACAGAAAGGGAAAAGACAAGGGTACTGACTACCCGAATATGGTTGCGTTCGGCAAGACCGGTGAGTTTGTCGAGAAGTACATCAAAAAGGGAACCAAGGTGATCGTGCGCTCCAGGTATCAGAGTGGTAGCTATACCAATCGTGACGGACAGAAGGTATATACCCATGAGTTCGTAATCGATGAAATCGAGTTCGCCGAATCCAAGGCTGCTTCTGCACAGAATCAGAATTCTCAGCCTCAGAATGCTTCGGCACAGGCGGCTCCGGCACAGAAACAGAGCGTTGACGAATATCTCAACGTCCCCGATATGCCCGACTCCGAGTTGCCCTTCGCTTGAGGTGAACGAATGATTATCTTGGTTGATTCAAGACAACAGGAAGGCAAGCACAATCTCAAAGAGAAATGGTTTGCTGATCATGGGATCGAGACAAGACGGACAAAACTTTACTGTGGGGACTACACTCTCCCCACAGACCAATCCGTCTGCATCGACACAAAGAAGGACATCCAGGAACTTGTTGGAGACATTTGCGGCAAGCAACACGAGCGTTTCAGAAACGAGTGCATCAGAGCGCAAGAGGCTGGCATCAAGCTGATTATCCTCACGGAAAACATCGGTGAAAAAGTCGGACATGGAGAAATCTATAATCCGACCATCACCAAGCTTGAAGAACTACATCGGTGGAAGAATCCGAGGCTCTTTATTTTTTCTGGTGGTAAACAGAAATATCCAAGGGCTACGAGAGGCATAACCTTGCAGAAAGCTTGCATGACTCTGAAAGCCCGGTACGGAGTTGAATTTTTGTTTTGCACACCAATGCAGTCTGCTGAGAAGATTGTGGAAATACTGACAGGAGAAGAAAATGCAGAAAACACTTGACAAAGGTTTGACCGCACAAACAATGACGAAGCAAGCAAGCAAGCAAGCAAGCAAGCAAGCGGTACAACTGTCTTTGTTCGACTTCTTGGAAGATTTTACTCCTACGAAAGAGGTCAAGCGCATCTCATATGATGACACTAAACCGTTTATCTTGAATGTCCATTACGCAAGAAGGATGCCGTGTGTCCAGTATGCCTTCGGCTTGTTTATAAACGGAATGTTGGTTGGATGCGTGACTTTCGGGCAACCGGCTACTCCGTCAATCGGGAAAGGCCTCGCCGGGATCGAGAACAAGCATAACGTCCTTGAGCTGAACAGGCTCGTCATACTTCCTGGATATAACGGCAAGAACTATGGGAGTTTCCTAGTGGCAAAAGCACTGAAGATGTTGCCGAGCCACACGTTTGTTGTCAGCTATGCGGATACTGCATGGGGCCATGTCGGTTATGTGTACCAAGCCACAAACTTCCTCTATACAGGAGCCACAAAGCCGAGGACGGACATCCGGTCGATGAGTGGTGGACATCCAAGACATTACAACAAAGGTGACCTTCACCGTGTTTATAGAAGTTCGAAGCACAGATACATCTATTTGTGTGGAGACAGAAGAGAGAAGAAAAAGATGATGGCAGAGTTGAAGTGGAAAGTGGTCGAGCCTTATCCCAAGGGCAACGGCAGACACTACGACACTCAGAATCCAGTGCCATTAGTCGAAACAGAATAAGGAGCAACATGGTTAAAGCATTAGTGTGGATTATCGTCATAGCTGCATTGATCGCAGCAAGCATAGGATTTGTCGGACTGCTCGTGAAAATCGTGTGTTGGGCATTTGAGCTGGCTTTCACCTGGAAAATGGTGGTCGGCATCTGGGTAGTCCTGTTGATGCTAGGGATTGTTTGCGGAAGTGAGGGGAGATGACATGGAACATAAGGTTTATTACAAAATCGAGATTTATAAAGGCTTGTTCAACTACGATGTTGGTTTCAACAATATGCCCGAACCGATTGTCCTCAGAGTTGAAGATGAGGTAGAGATGAGGATTATCGTTTCGGCGGCGGCAGTATCTTGTAATACGTGTGTCGTGTATGTAGAGGTTGAATGACATGGAGCATTCGTTTGACATTGATATAGCAAAGGAATATGGGATTCCGGCGGCGATCCTGTTGAAGCACATCTATTACTGGGTGGAGAAGAACAGAGTTAACGAGAAGCACTGTATTGACGGTGAATACTGGACATATTGCAGTGTAAAGGCATTTGGAGAGTTGTTCCCATACATGGGTGCTAAAGTCATCAGAAATGGGTTGCAGAAGCTTGAGGACGGCGGACTAATCAAGGTTGGTTGTTTTAATGATCAGTTATATGACAGAACAAAGTGGTACACACTGACAGGCAAGGGTAGAACCCTTTGCCGAAACGGCAGAAGACCCATTGCCGAAACGACCGAGAGCCTTCGTCCAAAGGGCGAACCAATACCAGATGTAGTAAATACAGATATATTATTATTTAACAATAATAATATTAGTAATACGCAAATCTCTGAGATTGTTGAACTTTGGAACAGTGAATTATCACCGTTAGGTGTCTCCAAGATTGTCGGTCTTGCTCCAGCAAGTTCCAGGTATAAACATCTCAAAGCTAGGCTGAAGGAATATGGTGATGGTTCATTCCGTGATGTCATCAACAAGGTTAAGGAGAGTGATTTTCTTCTTGGCAAGATTGAAGGTAAGGATGGTAGGAAACCATTTAAGCTGACATTTAGTTGGATTGTTGATGCTACCCATTATGTTGATGTCCTTGAGGGTAAATATGACAACAGAGGCACATCTAAGCCTACTCCTAGCTATGAAGTGCCGACAGGGCTTGAGAAGCCTAAGAAGATACGACAATGAGCAAACAGTTTGATGAGAACGAAGTTAAAAAAGCGATAGCGATAATGAAGCCAGATGGTCAACTCTTCGAGTGCCGGATGCTTGAAGGCTCCAGAATTTACAGCGGGTACTTCACGGATGCCGACACATTGGTTGAGGCTTTATCCCACGAGGATTTGAGGAACCGCAATGTCTATATCACTCTAAACGAGATTGACGAAGGGTGCTATAGCCGAGTTCAGAAGGACAAGTTTCTGCTGATACGGAAAGAGCCGACAACGAGCGATGGCGATATCACAGGTTACGATTGGCTGATGATAGACCTCGATCCCAAAAGACCATCTGGCACATCTTCATCGGATGCAGAACTGCAAGAGGCGAAGGACCTTGGCAACAAGCTGTTCCTTGCACTTCGGAACTTGGGATTTGAGAAGCCACTGTTTGCCTACTCCGGGAATGGTGTTCATCTCCTCTACAGAGTGAATCTGGCGAAGACAGACGAGCGGATAGCACTGATGAAGAAATGTCTGCAAGTGTTGGACATGATGTTCTCCACCGAGAATGTCAAGGTTGATGTAAAGAACTTCAATCCGAGCCGAATCTGTAAGCTTTATGGCTGCGTGAGTGCCAAAGGTGCAAACACCAAGGAGCGTCCTCACAGGCAGAGCAAGATAGTTGGAAATCCTACGGAGATTAAGATCACTGACATTGCCTACTTGGAGAAGCTTGCCAGACTTATTCCAGAGGAGCAAGAGAAGCCTCAACAGTACAACAACTACAATCCAACAACCTTCAATGTCGAGGCATGGATGCAGAAATACGGCATCGGCTACAAGGCGGTGGGGTGTTCGGACGGTACGAAGTACATTCTCGACCATTGTCCATTCAACGAAAATCACAAGGGCAAGGATGCGATGGTGTTTCGGAGAAATAACGGTGCGCTCTCCTATGTTTGCCTTCATGACAGTTGTGCAGACAAACACTGGAAGGAGTTTCGCCAGTTTTACGAACCGAACGCCTACGAGGCCCGTGAAGCCATTCGAAGTGAGCGGATGTATCATTCCTACAACAGACGCATGAAACCGCCTCAGAAGGTCACACAGAAGCCTGTAGACGGTTCTCCGATGTTCCTTACCATGCAGATGATTCATGACATGGAGATGCCAGAGGAAACTTTCGTCCGAACAGGCATTGAAGTCATAGATCAGAAGATGCGAGGACTGAAGAAAGGTCATGTGAGTGTCTGGAGCGGTCTGAGAGGAAGTGCGAAGTCAACATTGCTATCCGAGATAGGTTTGAATGCCAGACAGGACGGCAATAATGTCGGGTTTTATAGCGGAGAGTTGACTCCGAAGAACTTCGTCAAGTGGATGAATCTGCAAGCTGCCGGGAAGAGTCATGTGAAGCCTACGAGGTATGACGGATACTACTACACCGATGATGCCACTCAGCAGAAGATAGCGAGTTGGATGGGGGAGCATTTGTGGCTCTACAACAATGACTACGGCAATGACTTCTGTGAGATTATGGCTCAGTTCGAGAGGGTAGTGGACGAGCATAAGTTGGACTTGCTTGTTCTGGATAACTTGATGGCATTCAACATCAGCGGACTTTCGGAAAACAAGTGGGATGCCCAGACACAGTTCGTGCTTGCTCTGACAAAGCTGGCAAAAGACAAGCAGATTCATATAGCCTTCGTTGCTCACCCGAGAAAATCGATGGGATTCCTTCGTTTCGATGACATATCTGGCAGTGCTGACCTTGGCAACGCAGTAGATGATGCTTTCATAGTCCACAGAAACAATAACGACTTCAAGCGATTCACCAAAGATATGTTCGGTTGGAAAGATGACAATCCGATATATGACGGCACGAATGTGGTCGAGATAGTCAAGGATCGTGACGGCGGCAACCAAGATGTCTTCATTCCGCTTTACTATGAAACTGAAACTAAGAGACTCAAGAATGAGAAGAGCGAGAACATCATCTACGGATGGTGCGGAGATTCGCCAGAAGAGCAGTTACCTACGCTTGCCGATTTTGAGGCCGTAGAAGACGATTCTAGCGGACTTCCATTCGACTAGGGTAAATCTATGGAGAACTACATAAAAACCGTTCTACGAGCCACAGGAGAGGTGTGGACGGTATTCAAAGCGAGTGCAACCACTGGGAAGAATCCAAAATTAGCCTTCGAGCAGTTGAGAGAGAAGTATAAAGGCACTGATGTTGAATATTACGTCAAAGAGTATACAGAAATCTGCGAAGAGGAACTTCCCAAAATCAAAGACACAGAAACATATATGGCTCAAGCCAAGGACATAGGAAACAATGTGTTCCAGGTGTTCAAGGTTTATACCAAGAAGGTCTTCACCGAGACAATGACCGATGACGATTGGAACCGAATCATCAAAGCAGCT
>Ga0326512_10002086_pt1 | contig 14868 bp, 23 predicted proteins | sample 1_2617_0518_D_FD_203652 | JGI IMG/M metagenome (GOLD analysis project Ga0326512, IMG submission 203652) | Bovine rumen microbial communities from UC Davis, California, United States - 1_2617_0518 | ecosystem: Host-associated > Mammals > Digestive system > Stomach > Rumen | place: USA... | reverse complement strand
TATTTGACAAAAATAATAAAATATGGTACAATTATATTAATAGGAGGATAGAACTATGAATAAATATGAAGTTAGATATTATAATAAAAAATCAAAAACTTATGGTCATATCAATATATATGCTGATAATATAAGTGATGCAATAAAAACTTTTAATATGAATACGCATTTAAAATTATTAAGCATTATATGTGAAGAAAAGTAAAGGAAGGAGATGATACAAATGAGAAAATTATTAGAACTAATACTTGGAACATTTTTTATATGGTTTCCAATAGTGCGGAGGTATCTTAGCAGAAAAAATATCACAAATAATATTATAGGAGGAGAAATAAAACATGAGTAATGATGAAATATTAAGTAATGTAATTCACGAAAAAGATGAAATAATAAAAGGAAAAGAAAAGCAAATGAATTTTGCACGAGATTTATGCAAGAATAAGATTGAAGAATATTATAGATTATTACAATTATTTAAAAAAGAAGATATAATTGTACAAAATGCAAAAATAGAAAAAGATTTAGCACAACAAATTTATACTATTTTATTATAGAAAGGTGAAAAAATAAAACATGAATAGAGAACCAATAGAAATAAGATTTGTACTTAATGCACCGCATACAGAATATCAAAGTGACATTAACACATTAATATTAAGAATTGATAAATTAGTAAAATTTTATGATAATATTTATAATGATATATCACAATCAAATATTGATATAAAAATAAATAATACAAATGTTGAATGTATACAGGAAATATTAGAACATTTTAAATTTAGGGAGGAATAAAATATGTTTTGCAATCACTTTTAGAAAAGGAGTAGATATATGGAAATTGAAGATGTATATGATAAAAAAGATAGAAAAATAATTTCGCCAAAAACTTATATAACTAAAGAAAAATTTATGGAATTAATTGCTCATTTAGATTTTAAATACATTGAAAGTGCAGAAATTCAATTTATAACTGTATTTATGCTTGACTCAGAAAAAGATACTATATCGCCTAAAGGTTATAAAATAAGTATAATTTAAGAAAGGGCTGATTAATATGGAAGAACTAAAAAATATTGAAAAAGCCATAAATGATTTTTTCAAATTCAGTGATAATTTTATAAAAGATTGCAAAGAAAAACTTGACTCATGCGAAGTAGAAAAAAGAGGGTGCAAAGGTGCTATTATGATAAATAAGTGTATAAACTGCGGATATTTTCTAAACTGCAAAAAAGCAGATAAAAATATAGAAAACTGTAATAATTTTGTAAAAGCAAATAGAATTATAACAAAGGAGAATAAAAATGGAAGATAAAATTGAAGAGAGATTAAAGAAAAAATATAATTATTGTAAAATAGCAGTAAAATATGAAGACTTGCGAAAATATAGTATAGATGTTACAATTATGGTAGGAGATTTTCAGTTCAAAAAAACGTTATATCATACATGGGACGCATATTTTACTTTTGATGTAAATGTAGGAGCAATAGAAAATATGATAGATAATTTTATATTAAAAATTTATAGGAAAGGGAGTAAATACTATGACTAATAATGAATTTTTAAATACCGTATCAAAATTAGTAATAGCTGAAAATAATAAAAGAGGAAAACCTTTATTTCCTTCAGTTGTAATAGCTCAAGCTATTTGTGAGACTGGCTGGGGTAAAAGTCAAATAATGATTAAAGCAAATGCAATTTTTGGAATAAAAGCTTCTTTAAGCTGGGGCGGAAAAGTGTATAACGCAAAAACAAAAGAATGTTATGACGGAATAACTTTTACAAATATTACTGATAGTTTTAGAGCTTATGACTCTTTAGAGAATAGTGTAAAAGACTATTTTGACTTAATATGTAATTTATCTAGATATAAGCATGCTTTAAATAGGCTTACTCCGTTAGAATGCATAACAGGAATAAAAGAAGGCGGATATGCTACAGACCCTCATTATATCACAATTATTATGAGTATAATAAATGCTAATAATTTGACAAAATATGATGATATAAATACTCCAGAAACAGCTAAAAATGTTTATGAAATAGGAAAAGTATATACAACTAAAGTAGACCTTCATGTAAGGGCAGGGGCAGGCACAGATTATAGAATAAAGCAGTATTTTGAACTTACTGAAGACGCCAAAAAGCATAGCTATAATCAAGAAAAAGCAGTTCTTAAAAAAGGAACTAGAGTAACATGTCTAGACTCTATTACCGAAGAAAATAACGCTTGGCTTCGTATTCCATCTGGATATATTTGCGGAAATTATAACGGAAAGGACTATGTAGAATAATGGCAGAAGTAACAATTAATAATTCACCAGTTCATAGTGATACAATTTTAACTGCAGTATATGGAGAAACAGGTCCTAATTGGTCTAGGTTTCACACAGGAACTGACTTTGCTCCATATGGAACAACTCCTGCAAACCCTGATTTATATAGTGTTTGCACAGGTACAGTATATTCTAAAACTTTTGATAATACTCTAGGAAATCAAATATTAATTCAGGACTTAAACGGAAACTTTTGGAGATATTGCCACATGAGAGAGGCAAGCTTACTAAATGCAGGAGACCTTGTTACCACAAACACAAAAGTAGGAGTTATGGGAGCAACTGGAAATGTAACAGGAATACATTTACATTTAGAATATGCTACAACTCCTGCATGGAACTATGATACATTTTTAAACCCTTCGACTGCTTTAGGAATACCAAACGAACGAGGAACTATTGTGCATTATGAAGAGTATATTCCTCCAGTACCTACAGGAGCTAGAAAGAAAAATAAATTTCCATGGGTTTTATATGCAAAAAAATTAAGAAATAAAAATATTGACAAATAAAAATTTTTAACATATAATTAAAAAGGTAAATGTAACCGTGTGTTTTCTTTATTGTATTGAAAAGCAAGTAATAAAATACTTGCTTTTTTATTATTGACAAAAAATTTTTTATATAATATTATAATATAAACTAAAGAAAGGAGATTGTATAAATGGATATTGCAACTCTTTTAGGAAGCTATGCTTTTCCGATAGTAGCATGTCTTGGAATGGCTTGGTATGTAAAATATATAACAGACCAAAACATAGACGAGACAGCTAAATTAAACGAACAGCATACAACTATTATGCTAGCATATAAAGACGAATTAAAAGATGCTATAAATAATAACACAATAGTTATGCAAAAACTATGTGACAGTATGAGTTTTTCTATGCCAGCTAAAAATATTAGGAAGGAGGATACAAATAATGAAACTTAGCAAAGAGGAATTAAAAGCGAAAGTTAACGAGCTTGTATCTGATAATGAAGTTGCTATTCAGCTTTTAGAAGACATCGAGGACTCTATGGAGGTAGCTGAAGTAGATACTTCTAAAATTGATGAATTACAAGCTAAGCTAAATGACTTACAAGAAAAATACAAACAAAGATTTTTACACGGTGAGCAAGAAGAAACAAAAGAAGAAAAAGACGAAGACGAAGGCTTAGAAGAAAAAGAAGTTATTGATATTAAAGAAATTTAAAAAAGAAAAGAGGGATAAAATATGTCAAGAAAAAGAATTGCACAGGGTAATTTGAATGTAACAAACTCAGCAGAGCTTTTAAGTTATGTTATAAATCAAACTCCTGTTTTAAGAGAAAATATTGACCTTCCTGTACAAGGCGAGTCAATAAATGGTATAGGCAAAATTATAATGTCAAATGTTGTTTATAAAAACGCATTTTTAAATACAATAAATTTAATAGGGTTAACTGTAATTACTAGAAATCACTGGGAGAACCCTTGGAAAAAATTTACTGATAAGGGTACATTAACTTATGGACAGCAAATAAGAGAAGTTATAACAGATATTGCAAATGTATATGACTATAACGAATTCGTAAATAGACCACATGACTTTATTAAAACTGAAGTTCCAAATGTTTTAAGTTATTTACATGAGATAAATTATCAAAAATTTTATAAGACTACTACTTCAGATGAGCAAATGGCAATGGCTTTCGAAAGAGGAGATTTATTCTCTTTGATAGATGATATAATTAATAGCTTGTATGAAGGTATGGAATATGACTACTACCAAGTATCAAAATATATGCTAGCTAGAAGAATTTTAGACGGAACTGTAACAGCAGTACAAATTGAAGACTTTGCAAATAAAACTGATAGAGATATTGTTGCTGAAATAAAAGGATATTCAAATGATATGACATTTAGGTCTCCTAAATTTAACCCAGCAGGAATAAGAAAAGCTACAGCTTTTGAAGACCAATTCGCAATAGTTTCTACAAAATTCGATGCTAAATTTACTACAAATGTTTTATCAACTTCTTACTTTAGAAGTGATGCTGAAATGAAAGCTAATATGGAATTATGCGATGGCTTTGGAAACTTTGACCTTCCTAGACTAGCTGAAGTATTTGCAAAAAGAGATGACAATGGAGATATTATTCCAAATGAATATGTAGACGGATATGTACCTTTAACTGCAGCCGAAATGACAGCGTTGCAAGAAATTCCTGCTGTAATAGTTGGAAGCGACTTTTTCCAAAATTACAGATACGGTTTAGATAATATGGCAGAAGGTAGAAAAACTGAGTTCTTTAACCCACAAACATTAAGGACAAATCACTGGTTACACATCTGGGGCTCAGTATCTAGCTCACCTTTTGAAAATGCAATTTGCTTTACAGTAACAGCTCAGGGAGTAACAAGTGTTACAGTAAGTCCTTCTACTGCTACAGTAACAAAAGGACAAAACTTAGAATTATCTGCTACAGTTGTTACAACTGGCTTTGCAAATAAGGCTGTTTATTGGAGTGTTGACTCAGATAGTTATAGCGACGGAATAAGAATTTCTGATGCAGGAAAATTAATAATTCCATCTGATGCTACAGCTACAAGCGTAACTGTAACAGCTACTTCAATTTATGATAATACTAAAACAGGAACTGCAACAATAACAGTTGCCTAAGTAAAAATTTTAAGGTAACAACTTTTATTTGTTGTTACCTATTTTTATATTAAAAAAGAAAGGAGACAATATGCAAGCAAAATTAATAAATTCTCAGTTATCCTATTTTAAAACTTACGAAATGTATAAAAGACAGCTTCTTACACTTGCTGAAAATGTTTTTGAATTTAAAAATATGCCGAAATATATTTCAAAGGCTTTTGTAAATAAATGCTTAGTAAGAAGAGGCTCAATAGCATTTTTTGTAGATGAAGTTTTAGGGCTTTTAGCTCTTCCTTATACAGTACTTGGAAAACCTGATGTATATGGAAGACCTCAAGCTATAAAAGTTACTTCTCAAAATGGATATACAAAAGAGATAACTAAGCAAGATGATTTTGTTATTATGTATGATAATAACGGGCAGTATCCTTTATGGCTAGATATTTTACAATATGCCGAAAGGTTAAGTCTAGACACCAAAACGACCGATGTCAATATTCGGTCAGCAAAGAACGCCGAGATTTTGGAAAACAAAGTCTGATGACTTAGTCTCAATTCGAGACTTAGTAAATAATGTAGATGGATATGAAAACACAGTAATTGCTTATGAAGATTTAGACTTAGACGATACTACAATAGTTTTAGCTCCTGCTCCATATGTTGCAGATAAAATTGACTTGCACAAAGAAAAAGACTGGAACGAATTTTTAAGACTAATAGGAATAGCAAATATGAATTTCCAGAAAAAAGAGAGAAACATAAAAGACGAAGTATTAGCAAGTCAGGGCGGAACTATTGCCAGTCGTTTTTCAAGATATGAGCCTAGACTAGATGCTGTAGAAGAGATAAATAAAAAATTTAGTTCAGTTTTAGATAAGCCTTTAGAAGTTAGTTACTATGACGGACTTCCAAGCTCAGAAAAAACTGAGGATATATATTTAGAGGAAAGCGAGGAGAAAGAAGATGGAACCGATATTTTATAACTATGGAATTTATCCTATGTTTTTTCCTTTTTTACCTCCAAATTGCTCAAAGCCTCCTACATTATATGCAGTTTTAAATTCTATAGTAAATGGAGATAAAGAGGAAGACGAATATACAAAAATAAAAGACTTAGCAAAAGAAGGTAGAAGCACAATATTCAACTTTGAATATCCGCTTACAAATAAAATTTCAAAAGAAAAATTTGAGACAATGATTTTAAATCATTTTTTACAAAGACGAATAGGCTTCGAGACAGTAACTGCTTTTAGAATACAGTTAGATGTAAAACTTAACGAGATAATGCCTATGTATAATAAAATGTTTGACGCTTTAGAAAACTGGAATATTTTTAATGATGGAGAAATTACTACAAGAACTGGCGAGGATAATAGAACTACCTCTTCTACAAGTGCATCATCTAATACACTTACTAACTCTAGTGAGACTGAAAGCTCAAATATTTCAGATAGAAGGAATTCAGAGCTTCCACAAAACGAGCTTCAGAATTTAAGAGATGGCTCATATGTAACAAACTATTCATACGATACAAATACAGCTTCAGGAACTGACTCAAGTACAAGTGAAGGCTCTTCACAAAATAATAGTAATGGAACAGATAATAATACTTATACGGAAACAATTACCAGAACTCCACAAAATAAAATTGAAATTTTAAAAGAGATGCAAACAAATATAAATTCAATATATACTATGATATTTAAGGACTTATCTAGTCTATTTTATAAATTAGTATAGGAAGGAGAAAAAATGAATAAATATAACTATAATTACTTAAACCCTTTTAAATGGTTTATACTAGAAAATTTTCCATTTATAGAAGCTGACTTTGATGCTCTTACTAATTGGCAATTATTCTGTAAGCTTGGAAAAGAAATGAATAAAATAATTGATAACTTAAATTCTTTAGGAATAGAAACAGAAAATCTATCTCAAGCTTTTATTGACCTTCAAAATTATGTGAATAACTATTTTGAAAATTTAGATGTACAAGATGAAATCAATAATAAATTAGATGAAATGGCTGAAGATGGTACACTTCAAGAATTAATAGCAACTTATATAAATTCTAAAACATTATGGTGCTTTGATAATGTAGCAGATTTAAAAAATGGTACAAATTTAATTGCAGGTAGCTACGCAAAAACTTTAGGCTATTATAATATAAATGATGGTGGAGGTGCTACTTATATAATTTTAGAAAATTTAGTAGCAAATTCAATGAATATCATTGAACTTAATAACGGGTTATTCGCTAAATTAATTGAGAATAACTATTATATTGAAGCTAAAAAATATGGTGTTCATTGTGACTCTGTAGCTGATGATACTACAATATTACAAAATGTTATTAATTACGCAAAAGAAAACGAAAGAGAAATATTAATTGATGGTTATTCTTATGTTTCAAATTCTATAGATACAAAAGGTGTAAAAATAAACGGTATTGGAGATAGACCATATCCAGACCATACTTATACATCAAAAACATATGGTTATATAGGATGGGAATATTTAAGAAACACAGGAAATGGCGCTAATATAACTTTTAATGATTACAAAAACGACATTTTAACAACTGGCTCAGGTATTATTTCAGATACTGCAAATCCAATTTTAAAATGTAATAATAATGATGGACAAATTAAACTTGAAAATCTTTCAGTTGTTGGATGGCTACGAAACGAAAATCAAGTCGGAATTAAAACAATTTACACTAGTGACGACACTTATATCTCAGGAAAACATTATTTTAAAAATGTATCTGTATTTAATTGTGGGTCAAATGGTGTAGAGCTTCAAAGCTTGGAACTTACAGAAATAAATAATTGTGATTTTTCATGCAACTTTGGACATGGTTTATATATAGAAGAAGTTTCAGATGTAGACTGTCCTTTTGAATATGTTACTTTTTCAGAATGTTATTTTAGATGTAATAAACTTGGCGGTCTTTATGCAAAAAATAGTTTCAGAAAATCAGTTGTTTTTGAAAATTGTTTTATTAACCGCAACGGATTATATGACCAATTAAACATTACGCCTCCAAGTGAAATTAGTTCTATTATAGCAGGTGTTACTATAGACGGACGTTCACAATTTGACCCTGTTGCACATCAGCAAAGAATTTTCAAAATGGATAACTGCCATGGTGAAGAACAAAACTTATTATTAAAAATTGATTGCTATAATTCTGGCTGGGTATTTAATGACATAACTATTTCAAATTGCTCATTATATCCTTCACTAAATACAGTTTCAAATGCGCTTGCTTATATAAATACATATTATACCAAAACATTAAACTATTTTAATAATTATTTAAATTCACAGCAAAACAGTTTAGTTTTGTCAAGTAATTCGCAAAAAATTATTCCAAACATTGTGGACAAAATTTTCTATGATGTGTATGACTTTAATCCAAATGTTACTGTATCATCAAAAATAACAACTGCTTTGACTTACCAAAAAAGGTACGGAAATTTAGTTATAATAAATATATATGGAACTGCAAATGCTAATATTCCAGCTTACGAAAGTATACTTACAAACGTACCTGCGCCAACTTCACAGCTACATCCAATACTTGCAGTAAATAATACAAGCGTACGTGGTAGTGTATATGTAAATGGTGTTTGTGCTTCAACTGTTGCAATTACAAGTGGACAAACTGTAAATATATATTTAGTATACTATACAGACTATCAGAATTAAAAAAGAGGGTATAAAACCCTCTTTTATTTTTATTTATAAAATATCATTAGATAGATTATAATTTCCTATGTTTTCATGGTCGTGCCAAATTGTAACACCTTTTCTACAAGCTGAATTTATTACTTCCATATATTTTGATGGAGTTTCTCCGTATCCTATCTCTTCAGAATTTCCAATTTCTATATAGTTCCAGTATCTTCTACCTGTTATATTAGGAGTTTTTAAATCATTTATTTTATATCCAAACCTACTAAAGAAATTATCAATCTGCCTTAAAAATTGAGTCTTAACTCTCATTTGTCTAAATGTAAAAATATTTCTATTACAAGCCCATATTATATCGCCAGTCGCTTGTCCACCTCTTATATTAGGTAATAATGATGCCTGATAAAACTGACCTAGTGAGTTTCCTATGCTAGAAGCTATAGACATACCAGTTCCAACTCCACTTTGAACATTTGCTAAATTTTGTCTATTTTGTATATTTTCTCTTGCTACATCATTAGGGGCTGATGATAATGCTAGAGCTAATAAAGGTGCTGAAGCTCCTCCTGTTGCTATAGTTCCAGCTATTGCTCCTGCTGTTAAGCCTACACTAACTGCATTATTTACACTGTTTTGAGTAAGCCAATTTGTAAATGCGTCACTAGACCATGCACATGTAGGATATTTTCCTATTGCAAGTGCCTCATCATCTGCTGTGAGCATTCCTTTATAATTTTTTGGAACAACTCGACCACTTCCGCCTATAGTAATTGAGAACTGATTTTCAAACACGCATGTTTCTGTATCAAAATCTTCATATTTGTAAATATTGTTAGTACCTTGATTGTTACTAACAAACAAATAATTATAAGGATAAACGAAACACTTGCCGATTTTTTGGTGTATAGTCTGAAAAACTTCTTAATTTATTTATTGTAGTGTTAAAAGTTTTAGGCTCTAAATCATAGTCTATTGTATAAAAATTAAACTCTTTAGAATTATCGATTAAGTATGCTGTGTGCTGAGTTACATCTGGAATATTAATAGCTAAATTAGGAACTATAAATATATTTTCAACATCTGCTATATGACCGTCTAAATTTGTTCTAAATAAAAATAGTTCTAAATTTATAAAGTCTTCTATATCAGTTATTTTAAAGAAAAATAATTTTGTTCCGAATATTGTATTATCATAAACAGTTATTCCTTCGTGCTGCGTTCCTTTATCTTTTTCAAGTAACTCACTTCCAGTGCTTCCATCTTTTATAGTCCAGTTACTAGCAACAGCCACCCAATATCCGTACTCACTAGAATAGCTAGAGTCTTCTACTTCTGACTCCTCAATAACTTCTCCTACATCTAGATTTTCGTTTACTATATGCAAACCTATAGTATCGTCATTTACATGCTCTCTTACAACAAAGCATGGTTTTGCCTGCCATTTACCCCACCAAGTAGACCAGCTATCTACCGTAAAAGAAATTTCTGTATTCATATCCCCTTTATATATAACATCATCTATCCATGCAAAAAACCATTTATTAGAATAGTTAGGGTTTTGAAAAGCTATGTAGTTAGCTTCTAAACATTCACTATAAGTAAACCCTGACCAAATATTGTTGTTAGTTCTTACAAAAGAATAATCTGAAGCCTCAACTACTAAATGAGCCTGACTTCTTAAAAGTGTAAGCATATCTGCCTCTGAATAAGATAAAACATTTGTGTAGTTCCTATCAATTTTTATACCTTTTGCTAATATAATTTTACTATTCATATTACCTCCTTATAGAAAAATCAATTACTTGCTTGAAATCTGTACCGCACATATCGCTTGAATAAAATATTTTATTTTCTTTAAATGTAGAAAATAAATTTTTTAGCTTATCATTTTTTATTGAAATATTATATACATCTCTTTGCCAGTAAGGGCTTACTTTTATTCTATCTGATATTACTATAATTTTATCTGAAAATTCTTTTTGATATGGATATATAAACCAGATAGGGCTTCCTTTTGTCTCTTTGTCTTGAAGATATTCAGAAATAAATCTAAACCCTTTAAATTCAAAACCAAACCTATATAATACTTTATATTTGTTATAGCTTTTAGGAAGGTGAGGCTGAGGAAAAGACTGCCAAGCTCCTTTATCTATCATACTTGAAGCATTACCTATTGCCATTGTTTTACCACCTGAAGATAAACAATACTCAACAGCAATTTTTACTTTATTCTCTTCATTTTGAATTTCTTTTGTAACAATTTCGCCCTGTTTAATATTTCTAAAAATATTATCTAAGCCCCACTCTTTAATATATGGGCATACTCTTGATATAGAATTTCCAACTAAATATAGCTTAGTAGTTCCTCTTTTTCTATCTACAGTCGAATAAAATATCATAAGACGGTCAGGCTCTGAAGGTGTTCCAGTGATATATGAGCCTCTTTCCATAAATTCCTCAAAAATTATAATGTCAACATCTAGAAAAGAAGCTGAAGATAAATGTTGCTCTGTAGACAAGCTCATTACATACCCGATTTTTTCAAGTCTTTGAGTTTTTCCTGTATTTACATCATATATAGAAAAATATAAAACTTTCCTATATTGACTGATACAATTATATCTATTATTAGTCAACTTTGCAACATCAACATCTGCAAAATATTGCTCTATCCATAAATTAGAAATATCTTCTCTCCACCTTCTTAAAAGAATAAACCTTCTGCCAGTCTCAAGATAATGCTCTACAGCTTTTTTATGTTTTACTTGGTAACTTTTTCCGTTTGATTTTTCTCCAAATATAATATTAAAATCTGCATTTTCTTTATCAATATTATCTATATTATAATGTACTTGCTTTATAGACATTATTTTTCCTCCAATTTCATTTTTAAAAGTGCATATATTTTAAGAACTTCCATTTTTAGAGAATTTGCAACTTTTTCTTCATTTTCTGAAGTTGTTTTTCCATAAATTAAATTAGTATAATTTATTTTAAATTCTTCACAAATTTCTGAAATAGACTTCATATCTTTATATGCTTTTATAAATTCTAAATCGTTCATTTTATCCCTCCCTAAATTCTGCATGTTTTGAACTCATATGCTCTATTAAGTCTCTATATTCTGTGCTTTTTCCTAAAGTGTACTGTGTAGGCAATAAACAGCAACCGTACTTATCTTTTACCTTTAGCTTTTTTCCATGATAATCGGTAAGTAAAAATTCCTCTTGCTCATCATTATAATAAACTAAATTTTTTCCTGTATGCTTATATTCAAATATAAAATTGTCTTTAAAATCTTTTAAACTTTTAAGACCTACTGCTCCGCTTCTTTGGAACTCCAGATACTGTTATATGAATTTCTTTATCCTCAGAGTCAACATAAGCATATATTTTCGCTCCCTGTGTAATAAATTCGTCATAAGTGTATTTACAATCTTTTTTTGTTTCGTTCTCAAATAAACCAATACAATGCTCAACACCTTTTAAATCTTTAGGCTTAAATTTTTTAATAGGTAAGTCTAAGTCATCACATACTTTTTTTATTTTCTCTTTTACTTTTTTATTATAATTAATTATTACATTTTCGTCAAACCCTGACTCTAATTTTAAGGAGTCTGTATCTGCATATACTACTTTTTTGTCAAGTTTTATTAAATTTTCTAAAAGGTTTCTCCTAGCATATGCAGTTATAAAAACTCCGCCAGCTATAACTCATAAAGCCAGCATCTTTTTGTTTTTCAAGTAAACTAGTTATCTCTTCGTTTGTAAGAGGAACTTCCTTCCAGCATGTATTATCAAATACAACACTATCTCTAATATTATTAGTAACTGATAAACCGATATAAACTATTAAACATAGCTTTTTCTAAGGCATACTGTATTTCTTTTCCTTTTACATTTTTGTATTTTGTTTTATTTTCGTATTTTTCTAAAACAAAATTTATAAACTCAATTGGCAGATAATTTTTTGATGACCAGTAAACCTCTTCAAACTCATATTCTGAAAAGCTGTAAGTTTCAAAAATAAGCTTTAAATCAATATCTGTAACTACTATTTCTATTTCGTCTGCTCCTAAAAGCCTTCCATTGTCATACCTTCCGTTTACAATATATTCACATTTTGACTGCGATATAAAAGTATTAAAATATTTACATCTTAGATTTTTTGCTTTAAATTTTACAATATAACAAAATATATCTAAAATTTGCTCTATTTTATTTATATTACATTTTTTAAAAGTAGAAGATGGATATTTTTCAGTAAGCATAACATATGGATAACTGGAAGTAAAATCAAAACTTGTTACATTTTTTATAATTTCATTTGCTTTTATCCAGTTAGCGTGTGTATATCCTCCAGCGTAAGCTTTAAAAAGTAAGTTAAAAATATGACCGTCTGTGTTTATTGACTTAGATACTTTATTTCTATATTTATAATTTTTTTCTATTAAGTCTTTAAATTCTTTTCTTACATGCCCTGTAGAAGTAAGCGGAATTTTCTTAATATATTTATATTTTTTTAGTTCTAATTTTATATATTCATAAACTACTAAACAGTCATTTTCGCAGTAGTCAAGTTCTTTTTTAGTAAGCTTTGTACTACTATGTCTAATTAAGCTATAATTTAAATTTCCAGTGAGCTTTTTAACTGGAAGCTTATACTCTTCAGGAAGTCTTTCTAGCTTTAAATTTGTTAGAAAATAAGAGCATCTAAATTCTAAATTAAAATCTTCTAATATGCACTTCATAACATGCCTAGATTTCCTTGCAAAAACATATGAGAATTTAAATTCGTTTCTTAGTGCCTGAAATTCAAAGCTTAAATTATGCACATATACATATTTTTTTATATCTGTGCCAAAATAAAACAGTCTTTCTAAAAATAGCCTAAATTCTTGCCAAGTTCTGCCATAATATACTGTGTCATCTATACCAAACATCCAGATATACATTGTAGACATAAAAGTACATTTTTTCTGCTCCTCTTCTGGTAAATCTAAATAATTTATAGTTTTATATTGTTTTTCATTATATATGAAATATGAAGTAGTCTCAATATCAAAAGTAAATATTGTATTATCATATTTTTTTCGTTTTCCAATAACTTTAATATTGTGACCTTCATACTCACTCCAATATTTCATAATAACTCCTATTCTTTTAAATAATCATATAAAACTTTTAGTTTATCTCTTACTGTAACATCATTTACTTTATCTAAATATATAGAGCATAAGTCTACCCATTCTGTTTTTGAATATGATGCTACAAGCGGTGCAAAATCTTTCCAGAAATTAGAGCCAAATTCTTCTTCAGCCCATTTATAAAGCTCAGATGCTGTGTACATTGTACTAAATGCGTTCCATGAAATTTCTTTTCCTAGATTTTCCTCAATAGCTTCTTTTTGTTTTTTAAGCTCACCTGTAACAGAATTTTTAGTGTTCTCAAGAAAATTTTTAGTTGCTTTTATTATAGCTATCATTTGAGTTTCAGTAAAACTTTTAGCTACTTTTACTCTACCTTTTTCAGATAACCCTCCTACTGACTCCAAATAATCATATAAAGTTTTAGAAGCAAATAAACCTTTTTCACCAGTTAATTTTTCTAATCTTACTAATCTTTGATTTGCTCTTTTTGATAATTTTTTTAGTTCAGAGTATAACTCAGCCTCTTCTTTTGTTAATTCTATCTTTTTTCTTGCCATAGTGAAAACCTCCTATAATTAAAATGGTAAGTCTTCTGATGCATCTGTATTTTTTATATTTTCTTTATTTTCTTTTTTGGCTGACTCAATAAAATGTATTTTGTTTACCATTATAGAAGTGTTTTTTCTATTGTTTCCATCTTTATCTGTGTATGATGATATATTTAAGCTTCCTTCTACTAAAAGTCTATTTCCTTTCTTTACATACTTTTCTATAGTTTCAGCTAATTTATCGAAAGCATAACAGTCTACAAACATTGCATTTTCGCCATTTTGAACAGCTAGTGTAAATACTCCATATTTTTTGTTTTTTGTTTTTGACTCTTTAAGCTCTACATCTCTTGTCAACCTTCCTAATAATTGTACATTATTCATAATAATTACTCCTTTATAATATTTATTTCAGATATAGAAGCAGTAACTTTTTCAGAAAGGCAGGGCTTACTACTTCATATCTGATATGTACATATTATTATATTTTATTAAAAATGTCAATAC
>Ga0326512_10002085_pt1 | contig 14875 bp, 12 predicted proteins | sample 1_2617_0518_D_FD_203652 | JGI IMG/M metagenome (GOLD analysis project Ga0326512, IMG submission 203652) | Bovine rumen microbial communities from UC Davis, California, United States - 1_2617_0518 | ecosystem: Host-associated > Mammals > Digestive system > Stomach > Rumen | place: USA... | reverse complement strand
CTGATGGATACTACTTCTCTTTCCCATTCAACAGGGTTGAAATGCTTGAGAAAATCCTTGACGCAGGTCTTATATAAGTAAAAAAAGACACTAAAAAAGCACTTCCCGGAGTAGAAGTGCTTTTTTAGTGTTCTATTATTTCTAATAGGGAGGAGAAAAAAATCAAAGCTCTATGTCTTTGAACAAGTATATATTAACAAGGATATGTGTCTAAATTGCGTCTTTTTTGAAAAAAAAATCTGAGATGAGGTGAAATAAGCCTTATATAAAAATTAACAAATAATAAAAGAAAAAAACTTAATTGAAGAAGGGGCTTTCTTCTGATAAAATGGCGGTGTAATAGGGAATTCTACCTGATAATCTAGAAAATTTGATGAGTGATTTTAATTTTTTACCATGAATTTGGTGAATGCTTTTGAGTTTGAAAGGAGGATATAGGCATGAAAAGATTAATTTATGAGTTAAACTTAACTAAGGAAGAATCTAGAAATTATAACCATATTTTATGTGGCTTGAAAGCTTTATCAGCTGTGGACTATATAAACATCTATATCAGTATTATACTGCCAATTCTCTTTACAGTTCTTATATTATGGTCATTTGAACCTGATCTTTTGCTGGAAATTCTTTTTAGCATACCGGTCAGTGGACTTGCAATAGGTTTTTTGGCAGCTTTCTTTATAAGTGCTGTTAGAAGATCGAAGAGGAAACAGATGGCAGCCTTGCTTAATAAGTATCTTTTGAAAATAGCTTATCCAGAAGCAAAGCTTGGCAATGTGAAACTTCTAAGTGCTAAGGTGGTCGGAGACAAGATGAGACTTGTCTATGCCAAATATGATATTGAAAGATAGGTGGCAGATTTGGAAAATTATTATTACTTTATGCATCTTTTGGCCTATTTCTTTATATATAGCTTTCTTGGCTGGTGCATAGAATCTGCAATCGTCTCTTTTGAACAAAAGAAAGTTACTAACAGGAACTTGCCGTTGAGACTATAAAGAAGGAGCTTATCGATACAAGGGCTAAGGCGGATTATTTTGCTTCTGCTATAAAGGATGCTTTCCCAACAGCATCTTCAATAAGAAGAAAGTTGCCTGATTTCAACAAGGAAGATGCCATTGCAATTAAAGATAAGATGAGTAAGTCTTTCAAATCTCTCTCCAATATGCCTGAAAAGACAGCCAACAGAATGGTTATGACTGCCAGAGAGGTTAAGGAGAAAGTTGGCGAGAAAATTAAGAATTATGGTAAGTAAAAAATACTTGCGCAGGATTTAAAAAAGTAGTATAAGATATAGATTGAAAAATCTTCAAAAAAAATTTTAAATTATACTTTTAAAATGTTTGAGCATTGTATATAATGTTCGTTAGTCGTTTTTGTTAGAGCTTTTTTAATGAAAGGAATTAATTATGTTATCTACGGATATTGGAATAGATTTAGGAACAGCAAGTATCCTTGTATATATCAAGGGAAAGGGCGTTGTGCTCAAGGAGCCATCAGTAGTTGCTTTTGATAAGGATACTAATAAGATTAAGGCAATCGGTGAGGAAGCTAGACTTATGCTTGGTAGAACACCGGGAAATATCGTTGCTGTAAGACCACTTAGACAGGGCGTTATCTCTGATTACACAGTTACAGAGAAGATGCTTAAGTACTTCATTCAGAAGGCTATTGGCCGTCGTACATTGAAGAAGCCTAGAATCAGCGTTTGTGTCCCATCTGGTGTTACAGAAGTTGAGAAGAAGGCTGTTGAGGATGCTACAATTCAGGCAGGAGCAAGAGAGGTTGCTATTATCGAGGAGCCTATCGCAGCTGCTATCGGTGCTGGTATTGATATTGCTAAGCCATGTGGAAATATGATCGTTGATATAGGTGGTGGTACATCTGATATCGCTGTTATCTCTCTTGGCGGAAATGTTGTAAGTACATCAATTAAGATTGCCGGTGATGATTTCGATGAGGCAATTGTTCGTTATATGAGAAAGAAGCACAATCTCCTTATCGGTGAGAGAACTGCTGAAGAGATTAAGATCAAGGTTGGTTCAGCCTTCCCTCAGCCAGAGGTTAGAACTATCTCTGTAAAGGGTAGAAACTTAGTAACAGGTCTTCCAAAGACTGTAGAAGTTACATCTGAAGAGACTGAGGAAGCTTTGAAGGAGGCAACTTCTCAGATCGTTGAGGCAGTACACAGTGTTCTTGAGAAGACACCACCTGAACTTGCTGCAGATATCGCAGACAGAGGAATCGTTCTCACTGGTGGCGGCAGTCTTCTTTCAGGTCTTGAGGACTTAATCGAGGCTAAGACTGGTATCCACACTATGACAGCAGATGATCCTATGACAGCTGTTGCTATCGGAACAGGTAAGTTTATCGAGTTCCTCACAGGATACAGAGAGAAAGAAGCAAAGTAATAGCTGAATTTAAGATAAGAAATTTCAAAGTGTCGGGCTTGCCCGACACTTTTTTTATGCCCTTATAATTTATATACCTTTATGCCTTTGCGTCTTATATCTTTGCACCTTTATGCCATTATTTTTTATGCCTTTATGTTTTTTCTGCGAAAGTATTATCTGTGGGCAGGCTCGAACTTTTTCCTTCAAGAAAAATATTTAAAAATTTTTCTTTTGGGGGTTAAGTTTTTATCCTAAGCTGCCGAAGTATTTACTAGAAAGCACTAAGTGTCTTTATTGCAGAAAAAAGGATGGATTCATTATGGTTAAAGGCTTATATACGGCTTTTACAGGGATGGTTAATAGCCAAAAGAGACTGGATGTAGTTTCTAACAATATAGCAAACTCGCAGACATACGGATATAAGAAGGAAGGTTGCACTACTCAATCTTTCGATGCGATGTATGCAATTAAAATTAAAGATAGAACTGTGGGTCACCTCAATGAAAATGTTGGATCTGTATCGCTTGGTGTAAAGATCGGTGAGACATACAGAAACTTTGAACAGGGAGCCTTCATCACAACTGAGGCTAAGTATGACTTCGCACTCAGCGGCAAGGGCTTTTTCAATATTGAGTTTACAGACAAGCAGGGAAACACATCAGTTATGTACACCAGGGATGGTTCCTTTCAGTTGGATAAAGATGGTTACCTGCTCACTAAGGATGGCGATTATGTCCTGGGTGCAAGTGGTGGTCCTATAGTAATTCCAACCAACACAACACAGGTTGCGGTTGATGAACTTGGAAATATTACAGCAGACGGCGAATATATTGATGCATTTGCCCTGACTGATTTCGAGGATTACAACTATCTTGAGAAATATGGTGAGAATATGTTCCGCGCTGTTGATGGCGCTACTGAGACTGATGAGGTCGAAGCCAGAGTAAATCAGGGATATGTGGAAGCTTCCAACATAAATCCTGTGCAGGAGATGGTTGAGATGATCACAATTGCCAGAGAATATGAGAGTGGCCAGAAGGTAATCAATTCTATAGATGAGATGCTCGGCCGTATGATAGATATATCAGAGATTTAATTGAGAATTAGGAGGAGCTTATGGTTCGTTCATTATATTCAGCTGCAGCCGGCATGATGGCTCAGCAGACAAGCGTTGATGTTATAGCAAACAACCTTGCTAACGTTAATACAGTAGGCTATAAGGCAGAGAGTACAGAGTTTAAGTCTCTTCTCTACCAGAATCTTCAGTCAAAGACAACATCTGCCAACGGTGAGCAGAAGCCTGTAAGTGCGCAGGTGGGACTTGGTGCCAGAGTTGCATCTATCACATCTCACTATACAGAGGGCTCGGCTCAGGCTACAGATAGCAATACAGACTTTATGATCAATGGCGATGGTTTCTTCTCAGTGCAGAATACTAGCGGACAGACTGTCTATACAAGAAATGGTAATTTCAATTTTGCTGTATCAGCTCAGGGCTCTATGCTCTGTACTTCTGATGGCTATCCAGTGCTCTCAACAGACGGTGGTCCAATTCAGTTGGGTGATGAGTACAACACAGCAAGAATAACAGTGGATGCTGAAGGACAGATCTGCTATCCTGACGAGCAGGGCAATCCAGCTCCTATAGGAATCAAGATTGCACTTTTTCAGTTCCCAAATCCATCTGGCCTGGACAAGGTTGGCGGTTCTTATCTTGCAGAATCTGAGGCATCAGGAACAGCTCTCAATGAGGACTTTGACGATGTAGGACAGAAGTCAACACTTAAGCAGGGCTACCTTGAGGCGTCCAATGTCAATGTTGCCACTGAGATTGTTAACTTGATTACCTCACAGAGGGCTTATGAGTTGTGCTCTAAGGCAATTACAACATCAGATACAATGCTTGAGCAGGCTAACAATCTCAAGAGATAATATATATAAGTCGTAAGATCTTATCTCCTAGCATCAGGATGGCAGTGAGAGGCTTAATCTTATAACTTATATCTGATTCATCATAAGTAGAAAGTGTGATATAATATGAGTGATTATTTAGGAAATTTAAGTTCTATAAATTCACTGAATCCGCAATTGGCCATGAACTCTTTGGGAACGACTTCTTCGGCATCTTCGTCGTCGATAGCCTCAGCTACAGCTTCATCCTTGGCGGCTTCGTCATCGACTTTTTCTTCAGCTATTGCAAATGCAACAGCCAATAATGCTTTGGCTGATTCCATAACTGACAAGCTTAAGAATACCGATTTGAGCACTGCCAGTGACGATGACTTGATGGAAGTTTGCAAGAATTTTGAAAGCTACTTTTTAGAGCAGGTCATGAAATCAATGTACAAGATGGCTTCAGTGGATGGTGATACTGATAACAACAACATGTATTCATCTTTGTTCGGCATTGGCGCTGATAACAGTGATGCGGGCGTTTCGACAATGGCGAGCTATTTTGGAGATGAGATGGTTTCAGCTCTTGCTAAGCAGGTGACTGAATCTAAGACTACCAATCTAGGCCTTGCCCAGTCTTTGTATGAACAGATGAAGCGTACGAGCGGAGGAAACAATTGGAACTCGAGCGAAACAACGAAGTCAGACACATCGAAGGATATATAGAAAATATTATATTTCGAAATGAGGATAATGGATACACAGTGTTCACTACCTCACAAGAAAAAGGAGAAATCACCTGCGTTGGAGAATTAAGTTACATCAGCGCAGGTGAATTTATTGTTGCGGACGGCGAATTTGTGCGCCATCCAACATATTTGACCCAGTTTAAGATAAGTTCATACACCTTTAGGGCTCCGGCAGATATTGAGTCCGTAGAGAAGTACCTAGGCTCAGGAGCTATCAAGGGAGTGGGCCCTAAGCTTGCCAAGAGAATTGTGGATACTTTGGGCGATGACACTTTCAGACTTATCGAAGAGGAACCTGAAAGACTGGCGGAAGTTAAGGGAATCAGCCTGGAGAGAGCTATTCAAATTTCAGAGCAGGTCACATCTAGAAGAGATTTGAGAGATGCTCTTGTCTTTATGCAAGGTTACGGCATAACAATGCGCCTGGCCAATAAGGTCTATGAGAAGTACGGAGCTAAGGTTTACCAGATTATAAGGGAAAATCCTTACGAGCTCGCAGAGACTATCGATGGAATCGGCTTTAAAAAGGCTGACGAGATTGCGATGAAACTGGGAGTCCCCATGGATTCGGACTTTAGAATCAAGAGTTGTATAGTCTACTGTATAGGAGAGGCTGGTGCCCAGGGACATGTTTACCTGCCTTACGAAGAGCTCAGCGAAGAGGTTGCAAGGACTATCCTTGTCGACATGTCTGATATAGATAAATATATTATGGACCTGACTATTGAGGGTAAGATTGTGGTCAAGAATCTAGACCAGAATAAATGCGTCTATAGCACAAATATGTACAGGGCGGAACAGATGATAGCAAGGCGCCTTATAGATCTGGATATAGAGCAGAAGGAAAGCGCACAAGAAATCTATAATAAGATTGACAGGGTGGAGAAGGAGCTGGACATCGAGCTTGATGACATTCAGAAAGAGGCTGTCAGTGCTGCCGCCTGCCATGGTTTTACTGTTATAACTGGTGGACCTGGTACAGGTAAAACAACCACTATCAATGCCATAATCAAGTACTTCAGCAATGAGAAACTTGAAATTATGCTTGCGGCGCCAACGGGCAGAGCGGCCAAAAGGATGACTGAGACCTGTGGATGGGAGGCTCTCACAATACACAGACTTCTGGAAGTGTCAGCTGGAAGTATGGAGGGGGATAACAGGGCTGGCATAGCATTTGCCAGGAACGAGGAAAATCCTCTTGAGACCGATGTCCTGATTATTGATGAGATGTCTATGGTTGATGTCTACCTTATGAATTCACTCCTAAAGGCTGTGCCGGTAGGAACAAGGCTTATCCTTGTGGGGGATGTGGACCAGTTGGCCAGTGTAGGCCCGGGAAATGTGCTCAAGGATATTATAAAATCTGAGACTTTTACTATCGTGAAGCTTGAAAAGATTTTTAGACAGGCTGAGGAGAGCGATATTATAACCAATGCCCATAAGATTAACCATGGAGAAAAGGTGGATTTGACCAAGAAGAGCAAGGACTTTCTCTTTATCAGGTGCAATTCGCCGGAGGAGATTATGAACAGCATATGCAGGCTGGTTAAGGATAAACTGCCTGACTATGTCAATGCGAGTCCCAATGAGATTCAGGTCCTCTCGCCATCAAGAAAGACACCGACTGGTGTGGATCAGCTCAATTCTTACATGCAGGAGTATTTTAATCCGAGAACTCCTAAGAAGAATGAGAAAAAAATTGGGGATATTGTCTTCCGTGAGGGGGACAAGGTTATGCAGATTAAGAACAATTATCAGCTGACCTGGGAGAAAAAGAATAAATATGGCTTCTCAGTTGAAGAGGGCACGGGAGTCTTTAACGGAGACACTGGTGTCATCAAGAAAATTGATACTTTCGGACAGATTGTGACTGTTGAGTATGATGACAGGGAAGTGGATTATGATTACGGCATGCTTGATGAACTGGAATTGGCCTATGCGGTCACAGTTCACAAGTCTCAGGGCAGTGAATATCCGGCTGTTGTAATACCTATGTACAGATGCCCTGCTCCTTTGATTAACAGGAATATTCTCTACACAGCTGTAACCAGAGCCAGGTCTTGTGTCTGTCTGGTGGGCCTTACAGATGTTTTTGAGCAGATGGAGGGCAACAAATCGGATGCTAAAAGATATACCTCTCTGGACTTGAGAATTAGGGAGATTGCAGGGATTTAAATGTCAGATTGCCTAAATACTTAGGATAGGACTGATGATAAGATTATAATTATTAAGAGCTAGTTGCAGAGGCAGCTAGCTTTTTTAATTATGGATATATTTGATTGAAAATATTATATAGTGAGTGTATAATATATGATTATATAGCGGGTGTATAATATATAATTATGTAGTATGTAGCTGTTAAGTCTGTAAATATTTAGTATGTAGACGGCGTCTTTATGGCTAGTATTTAATTTGAAAGGGGGATAAGTATTTTCGTGTATTTGATGAGAGAATTTATCGATGCACTCTATCCCAAGGTTTGCCCCCTGTGTGGGGATTTGTTGGAAAAAAATATTAGAGACACTGGGGGCGCCTGCCCCAGGTGCCAAGATGAGATTAGCAGAGTTGGGGGTCTTACATGCATGAAGTGTGGAAGGCCCCTTCTTAAACCTAAGGAGAGCGAATTTGAATTAGAAAATTATGAATACTGCTCAGAATGCCTAAAAAAGGACCATCTTTTTGAGGCTGCGGTATGTGTCTTTGAGTACAATGATATAATCAGTCAGTCTATCTATCAGTTTAAGTATCATGGCAAGAGGGAGTTTGCGGCCTGGTATGCCAAGAGTATGTATGAGACATGCGCAAAGGCTGTATCTATGTGGGATATAGATGCGGTTCTGCCTGTTCCTATGTACTATAAAAAGGAGAGAATAAGGGGCTATAACCAGGCGGCTTTGCTGGCAGAAGTATTTGCCGAGTTGATGGGCCTTAAGTATGATGCTGAGATTTTGAGGAGGGTTAGGAAGACCAAAGCCATGAAAATGCTTGATCCTACTCAAAGGTTGAAGAACTTAAGTAATGCTTTTCAGACGAGCCAAAGTGTTGTAAAATATAGACATGTATTACTTGTTGACGATATATATACAACAGGGGCCACTCTGGATGCCTGTACTAAGGCCCTCAAGGAGGCCGGGGTGAGCAAAGTTTACGGGATCTGCCTTTGCATAGGGATCGGAATATAGGGGCAGCGAAAGGAGAATTGACATGGATGTAAGAAATTGTAGACAGTGCGGAAGACTTTATAACTATATAGGTGGCAGCATGTATAACTTGTGCCCAGACTGCATTGATAAGCTCGAGAAGAAGTTTACTTTTGTTAAGGAGTATATTGAGCAGGATGAGAACAAGAATGCCAGCATTAAGCAGATTGCCGAGGATTGCGATGTTACTGTTAAGCAGCTTCAGCAGTGGATTAGAGAAGAAAGACTTACTTTCTCAGAGGATTCGCCTATAGGTATTCCTTGTGAGATGTGCGGAAAGACTATTAAGTCTGGCAAATTCTGTGAGTCTTGTAAACAGCAGATGGCTACAAATCTTGGAAAGATGTATAGAAACGAAGCTCCAGATCCTAAGCCAGTTAGGAGAAAGAGCGAGAGAGGAAAGATGAGATTCCTCGACGATTAATAGGATATATTAATCCAATATAGAGATTAGCTTTATTTTAGCTTAATCTGAAATAGCAATTAATCAGAATAATGATTAGATTTTTCTGTAATATTTTTTGTAGCTTAAGTTGATTATGCGTGATAGATGAGGGGTATTCTCCAGTTTTTTGCAGTTTTATCTTGGAAAAATTTTAAATTTTTTTGAAATTGAGGTTAATTTTTTGGAACTTGACTCCGATAATTTAATCAAGCGGGAAAGAAAGCGAGGCGATTATATGAAAATTAATAATTTTAATGCAATCAATCAGATCTACAGATCTAATAGTACCTCCGCTATGAGAAGAGTTGACTCTGCTCAGTCTTTTTCTGACCGACTTGAATTCTCAAAAACTGCAAAGAGCTACACTGTAGCTAATTCGGCTGTAAGCAGTGCACCGGATGTTCGCTTGGACAAGGTCAATGCTATTAAGGCTCAGATGGCAGCAGGCACTTATAATGTAAGTGCAGAGGATGTCGCAGATAAGATTTTGAGTGACGTTTCATCAATCACATTCTAAGTGAGGTTTTTTAAATGGCAAGTTTAATTGATACACTTATAGATGTACTTGATAAGGAAAATACAGAGTATGAGGCACTTTTAAAGTTGTCAGAAGAAAAAACCTCTGCGATTGTACATGGCGATGTTGAGAAACTACAAGAGATTCTCGGTGCAGAGCAAAAGCATATTGATAAGATAGACGCTCTTGATAAGGATAGAATAGATGCCGTAAATGACATCTGTTCGGTTCTCAAGATCAAGGACCATATCAAGATAGATGACATTGTTGAGTTGTTGTCGAGTCGTCCTAAAGAACATGATGCATTGCAGAAGGTGCACTTGGCACTGAAAAGAACTTTGGATCAATTGATGAGGATTAACGAGAACAACAAAACATTGCTCACGGAGTCGATGGATATGATAGACTTCGAGCTCAATCTTGCAAGAAATGCTTATATAGCTCCTCAAACCACAAATTATGGCAAGAGCGCTTATGAGCAGGGCTCCTACGATGGAGCTACAAGCTTTGACGCTAAGCAATGATAAGTTACAGAAATTATTGAAAACAAATTTTGGAAGACATATTTTCTGATAACCATAAGCAGCCTGCCACCATATATATAGGTGTCAGGCTTTTTTTATGAAAGGGTGAGAAATATGGCGAATGGTATGGCAAGCCTCTTTGTAGGCACATCAGGAATGAAAACAAACCAGGCTGCTCTTAATACAACTGCGCACAACTTGGCCAATATTGATACTGCCGGATACACACGCCAGCAGATTGCTTTTTCTGACTCTCAGTATGTCAAGGTCGGAAGCGGGGTTACTAAGAGCCCTTATGATTCAACTTATGGCCTTGGTGTAGACGTCAATGAGGTCAGACGTATCAGAAATGAGTTTATAGATCGTTCTTACAGGAATGAAAATGGCAGACTTGGCTATTACTCAGCCCAGCAGAAGGCTGTTGAAGAGATAGAGGATGAATTCGGTGAGATGCAGGGCGTTACCTTTCAGGAGTCGATGAGAAGTCTTTACGATTCTATCAATGAGCTCTCAAAGGAACCAAGCAGCACAGTTCTCAGATCTTCACTTATTCAGTCAGCATCTGCTTTTATGACCAGAGCAGACGCAGTATACACAGGCCTTAAAAACTATCAGCAGACCCTAAATGTCGATGTTGCCAACATGATTGACAAGGTCAACACACTTGGCCGGCAGATATTTGATTTAAATAAAGAGGTTGCCCGTATTGAATCGACTGGCGTTGAGAGTGCCAATGACTACAGAGATCAGAGAGATAAGGCTATAGATGAGCTCAGCCAGTATGTAGAAATTACCTACTACGAGAAGGCAAATGGCCAGGTTGAGATCAATGCGACCAATGTGCCTTTCGTCACAACTACAGGCGTTCTTAAGATGTCTAGCAGAACTGACGATGGCTCGGATTTGGTAATACCTACATGGCCGGCTTACGAGAAGGATGTCTATCCTGATGAAATTCTCTATAAGACAGGCTCTGATTATGATAAGGGTGAATTAAAGGGCCTCTTGCTTGCGAGAGGTAATATAGATGTCAACTATTCGGATGTGCCAGTAAAACCGGATAGAAATGACTATAATCTGGCAACAACTGAGGGCATGGATCAGTATAAGAAGGATATGCAGGCCTATGAGGCAAAGCAGGAGTATTACGACAGGTATATAGATTCATCGGCTATACTCTGCGCTATTGCTGGACTTGATAAGCTTGTCAACGGAGTTGTGACAAAGATCAACGACGTGTTCTGCCCTAAGGCAGAGATGACCTTAAATCATGCAATCACTGATTCTGAGGGAAATGAGCTTATTGCTGACCGCTATGAGTATAACAATGTTTCCTACGAATTCCTCTATGATTCGGCTGGAAGAAAGGTTTATGGCACTGATAATGGCGATGGAAGCTACAATTATCAGACTTTGAATAAACTTTACAGTGATGAGACCCATCTTCAGACTGTCGAGCCTGACACTTTCCATTATTCAGCTCTTGACGAGGATGCTACAGATTATGGCATGGATCCTGACAAGACAGTGGGAGAGGAAGTATTTGGCAGAGAGTATACTGAGCGCTATGCTACAGCGACAGTTGACGGCAAAGTCATGAAAATCAACAACAATAATGACCAGAGAGGCAATCGATCTGATTACACTTTGGGCAATATATTGATGAATGATACAGTGGTTCAGAATGTGGCAAAACTTGCGATGACTACTAAGGAAGGCAAGGAAGATATGGCATTGGGCCAGAAGCTTCTTGATGTGTGGAATGGAGATTTTGCATCAATCGATCCTGAAGAGTACGCAGTTGGAAATTTCACTACATTCTACAATGATTTCACAAGCCAGTTTGCTACATCCGGCAGCGTTCTTAACAACTATGTCGCTCATCAGGAGACCATGGTTAATGGCTATGACGACCAGAGACAGCAGACAGCGGGAGTCTCAAGTGATGAAGAACTTGAGAAGATGATAAAGTACCAGCAGGCTTATAATGCGGCTTCAAGATATGTCAATGTTATAAGTGAGATGCTTGAACACTTGGTTACAAGCCTTGGAAATGCTTAAGCTAAGCTTTTTAAAAAATGTGTCGATATATTATATGACCGGAATTTGACCGGATTATTCGTTAGAAGGAGGCGGGTATATGGCTTCAACTTTTTTTGGATTGGACATTGCATATTCAGGATTACAGGCGGCTAATACGTCTCTTAATGTAACTGGTCATAATGTGTCCAATATAGATACAGAGGGCTATTCAAGGGAGTCGGCAGTGAGGACTGCCACAACACCTATTCGTACCCACAACTCTTACGGTACTCTCGGTGCTGGTGTTACAGTCACAGAGATTACTCAGACTAGAGACACATACTATGATGCTAAGTATCGTAACAATCAGGCCTTTCTTGGTGAGTACGATGCCAAAAATAATTATACAAGTCAGGTTGAGGACTATCTGAATGAGTTTCTCTTAAGCGGTTTTACCAAGGAGTATTCAAACTTCAATGCTGCGGTCAATCAGCTCACTATCACTCCTGGTGATCAGTCTTCTAAGAACCAGCTCATCAACAATGCAGCCAGTCTTGCAGACTACTTCAATACTCTTAGCACTAACTTGAGAAATGTTCAGACAGATGCTAACAATGAGGTTAAGGATGCAGTTGAAAAGGTCAATTCCCTGGCTAAGAACATAATGCAGCTCAACAGACAGATTAACCAGATTGAGGCCAATTATGGAAATGCCAATGACCTTAGAGATAAGAGAAATTCTATGGTTGACTCTCTGTCGAAGATTGTCAATGTCAGCACTTCAGAAGTTTCTATAGGAAATGGTCTCTATGATTTCAGCGTTAGAATCAATGGCCAGACCTTGGTTGACGGCTATCAGTACAATCAGCTTGAGACAGTTACAAGAACTGAAAAAAGAAATGCTTCTGATGCCGCAGGACTCTATGATATAAGATGGACAACAGGCCAGACTTTTGACATCTACAGTGATGACCTCGGAGGACAGCTCAGAGGCCTTATAGATATAAGAGATGGCTCAAACAATGAGATTGAGTCTATAGCTCTTGATGCTGACGGCAACAATGTCACAGATTCTGAGGGTAACCTCTTATATACAAGCACTGATGTTCCTAAGGACAATTCAAGTTTTAAGGGAGTTCCTTTCTACCTCTCACAGTTGAATCAGTTTATCTCAACATTTGCCGACGAGGTCAACAAGATTATGAGAACAGGTTATTCGTCTGACGGCAAATATGAAGGCATCCCAATGTTCGTGACTAGAGGACAGAATATCATGAATGCCAGCACTGTGACAGTTAACCCAGATTTGCTTGAAGATGCAAACAAGCTTGCAATCAAGACTGAGTTGAACACGGGTGAGGCTGATGCAAAGGTTATGGAGGCCTTGGCCCAGTTGGCTAAGTCGAATAAATTTGACGGCGGCAATCCAAGTTTCTACCTTGAGACTATAGTCAGTGATGAATCAATTGATGCCCAGAAGGCTAATAACTTATATAAAAATTATAATAATCTAAAGACAACTATTCAGAACCAGAGGCTTTCAATAATGGGTGTTGACTCAGATGAAGAGGCTATGGCTATGATTCAGTATCAGAGAACCTATAATCTTAATGCAAAGATGATGAGTGTTATGCAGCAGATTTATGACAAGCTTATAAATCAGACTGGAGTATAAGTCCTTTGAGGCTGGAAGACAATAAATGACTATTATAGATTGGCCGTCTTTGAGAAAATAGATGGCTTTATGATTTAGCCGCTCTTGGCGGCAGGAAAAATGAGTGAAATGGAGGCTTATATATGAGAATTACCAATCGAATGATGATCAATAATAACATGGCCAATATCCAGGTTAACAAAAATAATATCAACGATAAGGAAAATCAGCTCTCTACTCAGAAGAAGATTAACAAGCCTTCAGATGACCCAGTTGTAGCTATCAGAGCTTTGAGACTTCGCTCTAGCTTAGATCAGATAGATCAGTATCTAACTAAGAATATAGCAGATGCGTCATCTTGGTTGGATACAACAGATGGTGCTCTCTCTGAAGCTAATTCAGTTCTCACTGATCTCTATAACTACTGTGTTCAGGGTGCTAACGATTCATATTCTTCATCAGAGAGAAAAACTCTTACAGAGACCTTGGACAAGCTCAAAACAGCTTATTACAGTGAGGGAGATGTCGACTATGCAGGAAGATTCCTCTTCACAGGATACATGACAGACACACCACTCACTTACCAGTCAGATGAGGATGCATCGCCTGCTGACTTTACTATAACTCAGCAATTGACAAGAGATAATCTTGAGACTAAAAAGGCATATACAAACACTTATACAAATCAGGATATTTTAAATCTTGATGTGAAAAAGGATGCTGCAAGCGGGGATATTATCAATCCTGACTCTGAAGATGTGTATAGATTTAGAATTGCTTATAAGGACGTAATTCCTGATGCAGGGGCCCAGATTAGTTTGAATGATGGCTCTACTATTGCTTGCACATCTACCAATGACAGCAATGCAGTGCCAGGGCCTGACGATGCCCTCTTCAATGCACAGACAGGTGAAATTCTCTTAGGTGACAATGCTTACAAAAAGTTGTATAATTCAGATGGGTTTTCATTCACTTATAGGAAAGATAACTTTATCAAAGGGGATTTGAATCCTATCATGTATTATGACTGTGTTGATCACAATCCTGACAATGATGGAATGGTATATACTAAGAAGAATGAGGATATTGAGTATAATGTCAATTTCTCTCAGAAGCTTAAAGTTAACACAGAGGCCAATGATGCTTTTAACATATATCTTGGCAGAGATATAGACGATTTGTCAGATAAGGTTAAGAGGGTTCAGGATATTGAGACTCAGCTTGATCAGGTTGAAGAGATGCTCGGCCTTAACAACTATCAGGATGATGATTCTCAGTCAAAGCTCAACAGCATAAAGGATGCACTTACTAAGGAAAAAGAGCTGGCAAAAAAAGACATGACGGATTCTTTTGAAAAAGGTATCGCATTGATGCAGAAGTATCAGCAACAGACATCCTTAGCCAAGGCTGATGTAGGTAATAGAACTTCTAGATTGGAGCTCACAAAGTCTAGACTCACAGAGCAAAAGACTAACTTT
>Ga0326512_10002084_pt1 | contig 14879 bp, 30 predicted proteins | sample 1_2617_0518_D_FD_203652 | JGI IMG/M metagenome (GOLD analysis project Ga0326512, IMG submission 203652) | Bovine rumen microbial communities from UC Davis, California, United States - 1_2617_0518 | ecosystem: Host-associated > Mammals > Digestive system > Stomach > Rumen | place: USA... | reverse complement strand
TGGCATTTTCTTGTAAAGGATTGCCATCTGCTTTTCAGACAGACTTCCTTTCTTTTCATATTGCTTTGCAAACGATGTAAGAATTTCAGAATCCACATGAACAAAACCAATCTCGTTGTTGACTATAACTCCGCCTGATGCCTGTTCACTCTCAGTCTGATTTGCATAGATACGCATAAGACCTTTGATAGCCTGCCGTGGACGGGTAGCCAACTGAGCTTTTAGTATATCAACCAATTGGGTTTTGCTTGTGATTTTCTGAACTGAAGTATTCTGTGTCTGACCAACCTTTACAACTAAATCTGCCATTGTCTGTTCTCCATTATCAAAAGTGAAATCGCTCTATCAGCGAACCTTACTCTAATATTATAAAGGAAAAAAGAAATTAGTTCAAGACTTTTTTACATTCTTCTTTTTAAGAAGAAACATTAGTTCAATACCTCTGTCCAATGACAGCCATACTTTGCCTGAAACTCAGCTGAAATTGCAGCAAGTTCTTTATCTGATGCGAACTCACTACCACAAATATCTGCAATCTGTCTTGCTTCTGTAATCATATCTCCCATTTTATCCCCCTTACTCTTCGACTATGATCGAGCTGCCGTTTACATAAATCTTTTTTCCGTTCTCTGCTTCAAAAACAGAATCATCATCGTCTGTTGACCAATAAATACATTTGAGGTGACTTAGCTTAAAACCATTCTGAATAACAGTATACTTCCCTCCCTCCTTAACAGGGTTGGTATAAGTAAAGTTGTTGATATGTCTCTGAAATTCACGAGTGCAGCCTGTCAAACCAAGAGCAAGAATTGCAATAGCACTAAAAACAATCTTTTTCATAATTATCCCTTCAAGTAAAAAAATTCTGTATGAGAACCAACATCAATCTGAACATCACCATTTAGAAGAATAGTTTCTCGTTGGTAATATGATTTGAAATTATGTTCTTCCAAGAAAGTAAACATTGCCTGTCTACATTCGGTGAGCGTTCCTTCGGCTATTTGTCGCTGCTCACCTCTACTGTTTTCAAAAAAGAGTTTCATTATCTATTCTCCAAATGTCAAAAAATGTCAAAACTAATAACCAACTTTTAGTTGGTTATTAGTAGTCTTTAGGGAACTAGGATCACGCTACTTCTTCAGAAGCAGTTGGGATAACCACCTGATAGAATTTCGGATAACGCTTGTTTGATTTCGCACACTCGATACCGCTGATAACTTCACAAGCAGCAGAGTTTCCACTTCCGCTCTTTGTCTTGATCTTGCGAGCATGAACGGTAATTCCGTCAGCAGTCTTGTAGTCGAACTCGTCGCCCTCATTCAAGCCGTCGTAGAATTCCTTTCCAAGCTCAGCAAGTGCTTCGTTGTCGGCTTCTTTCTGTGCTTTGATAGCTTCCTTGTTGTCCTTGCGGATTTTCGCACGCTCAGTGACCAACTCTGAAACGAGATTGTCGAACTCTGCGAAGTTGAAAGAAGAAACGTTTTCGTTCTCATCGAGTGTAGCGAAAGAAGCGATGATTTCCTGTGTTGTCATAATGTTGTCCTTGATACCTATTAGATGACGGTATCTATCAAATAAGGGAAATTGTTGAAAACTCTTAATCGCTCATACGAGCAACCGGTTTTCTTTCCCTCTTTACTCTAATATTATAAAAGTTTTTGAAACTTTTTTCAAGACAATTTTTATAGGCTTTTAATAATCAAAATATTTTTGATTTAATAAATTATATTCCTCTTCATTTGTAAGTACATTAGTAGAACTTATAAATATTTCTCCAGCTTTTTTTCTTTTAATTTCTTCAATTAATGTAGTAGGTGGAGGATTAATTCCTTCCATTATTCCAGTAAATCTATGTTCTAAAGTTTTAGTATTTCCAAATTTGCCTTTCTTGATTTTTTCCTTATCCTTTTTGGAAATTCTAGATTTACCAATACCAGTAAAAAATTGCTGATTAGGATCGTTTTTTACAGTATCTCCAAAAGTAGCATCCACTTTTCCATTTTTATCATACCAATAAGCCTTACCATTTGGCTCTTGATAATAAATATCATCCTGTTCATATTTTCTTCCAAGAGAAATTAAATCTTTGAGTAAATTTTTATTTCCATCTTTTCTATTATGATTATAAACAATTATAGAAATTTCATTAAATTTAGGCTTAGAAGTATCAAATCCTTCTTCATTTCCTTTTTCTTGAAAACCACCACCATATCCAATAGTATAGCTCCACCCCATTTCAGATAAATCTTTTTTTAATTGTTCTGTTCTTTTTAGATTTTCTGCATTTGTTTTATCCCTACGACAAGCAGATACTACACCAAATCCTTTTTTAGTATGAACACTTATAAGTCTATCAACTTTATCCTCTAATAAAGGATAATCTTTTAACCAAATAATTTTCATAGTTACCTCTAAATTTAACTACAAAAAGCCTGTAGTGAAAACTACAGGCTTAAATATTTTAATTATTATCCTATAATAAAAATTTGTTCAGTCTTAAAAAAATCACTTACAAAACTATCAAAATTCTTTCTGATAAATTATGAATAATACAAATTGTTTCGACATTATAAAGTGTTCTATTCATTTATAATCCTCTTTGTTTTTCATCAACCAAGTATAGAAACTATCAAGATTTTTGCGAGCATATTCTTTCGCAAATCCTTCAAAAGATTTATATTTGAATTGTGATTCTATGAATGATTCAACTTTATTTTTCCATTCATTATTATCCCCTGTATTTTCATAGGTTATATTTTTCCATTCATCAATGGTAGGTGCTTCAAAATCATTAATGTCTATGCATTGAAAATTTATAATATCTTCAATGTCAGTCACCAAATTTTCAAAACTTTCTTCTGTCAGAGAATATACGTCTATTTCTATTCCAGCTATTTCAAATACTTTTGCAATGGCTTCACTACTGTATATTTCACAATCTGTAAAATCTTTCAATGTAGAATAATCCAAAGCTCCACACAAGCAAAGGTATTTACTTATTTCTTTTTTATGAGCAAGTATCTTTTTTCGTGCTTCATCGCTGAGACCTTTTATAGTTGTTTCTAAAATAAACATATTCTTATCCATTGTTTCACCTCACTGGTATAAATTATAATTATTTTTGAATTAAAATTCAAGACGTTTTTAATAGCTAAAAAGTGTAATAAGTTGAAAAGCGGAAACCTGTGCAAAAAGCACAGGTTGAGGTGATTATATGATTTTTTCCATAACCCACCAAGTTTTATCTTCTTCTTCATAACCCAGTGTGTCAGGACTGAAACCTTTGTAACCCAAAGATGAATAATATTTTCTCAACTTTGGTTCATTGTCCTGCGGGATAATCTGGCAAACTTTTAGCCCTTGCTGTTTCATAACTTTTTCAGCAGTTCTAATAAGTTTTTTACCATACCCCTTTCCTCTGTATTTAGGATTTACAACAAGACACTTAATCATACCAGCTTCTACGTAACAACTGCCTACTAGATTTGAACCATCTCTAGCTTTAATGACTGTTATCGTTTTACTGGCTGGCATATTCAAGTCACAATGCCAATCAAATATATCTCTAATTCTTTGATGGGAATTAGTATAAGTTTTAATTTTCATCTTCCCAATCACTTTCCTTAAATTCGATGCCGTCAGTTCCTTCCATTTCCAAATCAATTCCAAAGCAGAAATTAACATTTAGATCTTCGGCATAAGGAGCGTCTACAGCTTCATAAAGAGAATTTCCTTTTAATAATACAGCTCCATGTTTTTTACATACTTCCTGCAAATCTTTTTCAAGAGCCTTATATTTATAAATCCAAGCTTTCTTTAATTCCTCTTTTTTGTTTTTTGTATCTTCTCTTTTTTTAACAACCTGTAAAAGTCCTTCGTTGAGGGTAGGAGCATGAAGAATAATATCTTCTTCTGTTCCATTAAAATATTCGTTCAGTTGTTTATATTCCAACCATCTTTCAGGTGTACAGCCAAGTAATTCTGATTTAGCAAAAGCAGACTGAATTTTTGAATCATCTGTAATGTTAAATATTTTCTTTAAGCTGTCCCACAAAAGTTTTTTTTCATTAGTCATTACCCACCGCACCTTATCCATATATGGATATAGTAAACCTTCATCAAGTATTTTACAACTGATAAATGGTCTCCAGTCATTTTCTCTTCTCAAAAAATGATAGAATTTAGGATTCTTGCCCTCTTCATCAACAGCTTTAACTAAAGCATGGTCGAGTTGCTGATGGATAACCTGTGTAATCTGCTCATACCAAATTCCCATCTCATTGAACTTATTGCCAATTGTAAGCTTTTCCATTATTTTCCCTCTGCTTTGTTAAGAATAGCTCTTAAATCTTTAATCAAGTCTTCTGTGGACATTCCTATATATTCACCATCACAACTCTGTATCCTATACATATCATCACCAAGTTCGGTATAAAACATATCATCATAATATTCACCAGTAACAGTAGCATCTATAATATGGCGACCATTATGAAGTATATAACGATAACTGTAAGGCTTTGGCTCTGAACCTTTCTCATATTTCGTCTGACAAAAGCCATTATCTTCCAAAAATTGGGAAATGGTTAGATAATACTCTTCGGTTTTTTCAGTGTTCTCTACTTTCATTGTTTCTCACCTCTTGATGACTATTATAACCACTTTTAGAAAAAGTTTCAAGACTTTTTTTTATTCGGTAGAAAGAGGTTTTATTTTCTTTTTGATTATTTCTCTTTTAAGAACCCACCAATAATATTTATTTAAGTCACAGTCATCTTGTTCATGCTCTTCTTTACTACAACGCCAGCCAATATATTCATCACCTCCATAAAAATTTTTGGTTTCAACAATATCATTTAGTTCAAGTAAAACTCTTTCATTAGTAATAGTATGAATACGTCCTTTAATAATGGTGTTATTATTTGCTGAAAGTCTGGCTGTTACCTTTTCTCCAATTTTCATAACAATAAACCAACCCTATTCCAATAAAATAAAAGCCAGCTATAATACTTAGTATTACTCCAAGAATTATAGCTGGCACTATTCCTATTGCAAATTCAATTATTCTCATTTCTTCAAAATCTTTGTAATATGACTCAGACCTGAAGAAGTCATTACTACTTTCTTTTTGTCTTTAGAAGCACCTAAGTGTGAAGACCGTAAGTAAACAGTTCCTTTACCAAATCCATGAAGTAAACCATCATTTTTTACAGAATTAGGATCAAACTCACGAACATACTTTGTAACGGTTTTCATAATTCTTTTGCCGTTTCTTGTGATGTAATAGCTAATTTTGAAACCATCAGCTGCCCCATCAGTACCCAAGATTGCCTCAGCATCAACTACATTCTTAATACCTAAAAATTCTTCCATGTCCTCACCTCATAAAATTTATTTCGTAAGGCTAACCTTACAGTTAAATTATAACCATTTTTGAAAAAAATTTCAAGACTTTTTTCTATTCGGTCTTGAGAAACTTCCTTATCCGCTTTATCCTGCTTAAACTATTTTTGTTTATATTTATGGATACATATCCATAGGAATTGGGAAAAAATTCTACCCTATACGGATAATTTTCACTTTCCCCTTTGGTAAGTACCCCTCTTACTAAGTGTTTGTTTATTTTTACTTCTACAGTTTCTCCAAACTTAACCATCTTATCCCTTTTCTAAAAATGATACTTTCCTAAACCGCTTCCCAGCTATATAGGCTTCTTTTAATTCATGATTCTGATAGTATCCTTCTTTCCCTTTATTATTCCAACCTTCCCTAAAGGCATTGCGTACCTCTTCTCCATCTATTTTTCCAAACTTTTTCCCAGTACTCCATATGCACCAGTAATAACTCTCATCCATGTTTAATTATTCTCCAGTTTCTCCGTTCAGTTTTCTCTATGCTTAACCTGCTTAAATATGCAGATAACCAATTATTATAATATCCTCTTACACAGCAGTTTAGCTTGTTTAAGAGATAATACTTTATTCGGTTTTCAGTTTTTTTGATATTTTCAGTTTTAGAGTTTTGTTTGTCCATATCCATTCTCCATCATCTATGTCTATGTAATATTTTATATAGTCTTCATTTCCAAAATAAGCATATTCTTTGTCTACTCTTATTATACGGGCAGTTCTTCCTACATAGTTGTTCATATCTGGAACCCAACTCCTTAAAAAGTCCTCGTTACCCTGTAAACATACTACTTTATCACCAACTTTGAACATATTCCACCTTTATTCCTTTTTTAATTCTATTATAATTGTTTTTGAAATTTTTTTCAAGTCATTTTTTATACATTTTGTTAATTAGAGGTTTCTGTTTTATTCTTGGTGGGGTATATAGGGCTTTTTTGGGCGTTTGTGGGGTATTTGAAGCATTTTTAATGACTTTTATCATATTTATACTGTTTTTGAGCCTATTTTGATGTAATTAAAGCGTTTTTTGTTGGTTTTTAAGGGCTTTTCATGCCATTTTGAAATTAGTCGGGGGTTACATCTCTCCCCGCCATAAGTCAAGAAAAAATTTCCACGCCGCCGAATTGACAAAAAGCGGAAAAAGTGGTATAATTTCATTATATGCACAAAAAGTGCATTATTATGCAAAAACCCTCTAGGGAAAACCTATACTTTATGCATAATAATACAGAAAAGGTGTATATTTTTTATATATATAAAAGTGTCTTGAATCTTTTTTAGAAAACCTTTATAATAGAATGGGGGAGTTTTGCGTGTAATGGTTTGTAAGACGGACTTGCCCGTGTAAGAAATTGCAAGACGCAGTAAATAAAAAAAGGGAACTAGCCAAAACTAGTTCCCTAATATTATTCGTTTTTATTCGCTGTTTAAGCTAAATAGTTTCTCTTCTTTTTCCTTTATACCATAGAGATTACAGAAACAATCGATTCAGTTCTTCTCCTTTTATTTTGTAATGAGCTGGCACATATTCCAGTAATTCAGTAAAACAAAGACAACTCCTACCTTTTATTGTTATAACTTCTACTTTATTCAATCTTGGGTTGTCCTTAAATTCAGTATCGCCTGTTGCTTTTTTTATTTTGTTAGCAATATCTTTTTTTGCCTTTCCTATGTCATAATATTCATAATGAAACAGAATATCATTACAAGTAAAATTTACAATTATTCTATTCTTAAGTTTTTTCTCATAAGCTTGGCACTGCTCAGCTGTTGAAAAATTTGTACCGTCAAAAGCCTTATAAATTACTGTCATTTTATCACCTCTTGACTAAATTATAATAATTTTTTAATTAAAATTCAAGACTTTTTTTATAGCTAAAAAGTGTAATAATTTGTAAGACGGAAATAAGAAAAAGCCCTTGCTAGCTGACGTCATTGCTAAGCAAGGGCTTTTAAGGATCCTTATATACTTTTTTATATACTATTACTATTAAGGTTTAGTTGCTATGTCAAATTTACCTCCACAGTAATTTCAGCTTTCAAGTTTACCGTTACCGAAACATAAAACATAAAGCATGGGAGCGAATCTCCCTATTTAGCAGGGGGGAGGGTAAACTCCCCCTAAAGGCTCAAGTTAAACTACTTGGTTAAGCTACTACTTCTTCAGCATTTTCAGCTTTCATGCTTTCAAGGAACTCAGCTGGTATAACCAACTGGTGGAACTTAGGGTAACGCTTTGCAGTCTTAGCACCTGCTGGCAAGCTTGCTGAATCCAGTTCAATTGCAGCAGTAGCACCAGACTTAGACTTTGTTTCAATCTTTGAACCAGTAAGAACAGTTCCATCAGCTGTCTTATAGCTGAACTTAGCTCCAACAGCGAGAGATTTATAATAAGCCTCTCCGATTTCCTTATTTGCTTCCTCAGTAGCCTTTTTCTGTTCCTTAATGGCTTCTTTGTTTTCCTTTCTGATTTTTGCTCTTTCAGTTACGAGAGCAGAAACCAATTCATCGAAACCAGCGAAATCGAAAGAAGTTACATTACCGTTTTCATCAACAGTTGAGAAAGAAGTGATTACATCCTGCATTGTCATAATTGTATCCTTGCCTACCTATTTAATGGCGGTGGCTATCCAATAGGCGATTTATGTTTGAAAAGTCTTAGTAACTCATACGAGTAACCGCTTTTCTTATCGCCTTACGTTTTTTATTATAACCACTTTTGAAACTTTTTTCAAGTCACTTTTTGGTGGTTATCCAACACTCTAAGGTTTCTAAGCTTTCTAAGCTCTTTTGCTTTACCTTATGACTCTATTATAAACACTTTTGAAAATTTTTTCAAGACACTTTTTGGTGGTAGTTTGTGTAATAGTTTGTAAGACGGAAAGTAAGAAAAAACCCTACCAATTAAGGTAGGGTTTTATTGCTTAAAGTGTAATTGAAATTATTATTGTTATTTTCATTAAAAGCCTGATAACCCCAAAACATGAAGAAAAGTTTGTGTAATCTTACTTCATTCTGTTTGATGATTTCTATAGCTTCTTTAGTAAAGCTGTTGCCTTCAAAGATTTTTATTGTTTCACCTCATTGTTTAGAGTTACCAGCTGATAACCATGTTAGTAGTGTGTAAATCACGATTAGAAAGTTTTTTGATATTTCCTCTCATATCATAACCAACACTAATTTGTTTTTCTTCTTTTGAGTAATTAACAGAATAACCCATTTTTTTGAGTTCTGTTTCCAGTTCTTTCAGTCCAAAAGTTTGAAGAAATACCTTTGGGTGTCTGTCTTTGAAATATTCAATTTGAGACACTTTAATAGGGCATTTTCTACGGTTATTAGCTTTTACTGCATTGATCATTTTCATACAGTCGGCAATTTCAAGTTTTTGAACCATTTTTTGTTTGCTCCTTATGCTTATATTATAAAGGTTTTTGAAAATTTTTTCAAGACACTTTTTAATAGTAGTTTGTGTAAGAATTTGTAAGACGGAAAATAAAAAAGCCTAGAGGTTTGAAACCTCTAGGCTATATGTTATTTCATTTCTTCATATACATAATCAATGAAGCTTTTTGGATTTCGTTCCATTGTTAGCTATATAACCCTTAGACGCCATAGGGTTTAACAGTTTTTCAGGAAACTAAGCTCTAGCTATCTTTTTCGTTCTTAGACGTCATTGAACTACTCAAGACCGCCCAAGCTAGTTTCTTATGTAAGTGCAAGTAATATTAGTAATCGGAAACTTACTAACCAACATTTATAGAAACCCATTACTTAGAGGGCTTTTGCCCTCTAAGAAACCAACAACTTAGGCTACTACTTCTTCAGCGTTTTCAGTGTTCATAGAATCGATGAAAGCCTGTGGCACAACCAACTGGTGGAACTTAGGATAGCGTTTAGCACTCTTTGAACCAGCTGGAACTTCTACCAACTCACAACCAGCAGTAAGACCAGATTTAGACTTTGTTTCAATCTTACGTGCTTTAAGTTCTGTACCATCAGCTGTCTTGTAAGTGAAAACATCGCCAATTGAAAGAGACTTATAATAAGCCTCACCGATTTCTTTGTTTGCCTCTTCTGCTGCTTTCTTCTGTTCCTTGATAGCCTCTTTGTTTTCCTTGCGAATCTTTGCACGCTCTGTAACAAGCTGCGAAACCAATTCATCGAAATTAGCAAAATCAAAAGAAGTTACATTACCATTTTCATCAACTGTTGAGAAAGAAGCGATAACATCCTGCATTGTCATAATTATATCCTTGCGGTATATCTGATAGCCTACCGCTAGCCGATAAGACTAAGTAAACAATTTTCATTCATACCGAACTACTTTTGTTTTACCTTATGTCTTTATTATAACGACTTTTGAAAAAAAATTCAAGACACTTTTTTTCAAATCGTTCCAACTCACTAGGCTAGATTTACTAGCCGTTTTATTGTGGGCTTTTCTCTTGCCCTTATGTCTTTATTATAACCACTTTTGAAAATTTTTTCAAGACACTTTTTTTCAAAATAGTGCTGTTTGGTATAGGCACACGGAGGGCGGGAGCAGGGGCTGTCTCACCTCTTAGCGACATACAGAACCAAAAATTTACCTCATTTCCCAAGTCTAAACTAAAGAAATTTTAAGGGGTAATAGTGCTTTTTAGGAAACAGAATTGCTTTTTTACGAAAAAGGAAATCAAAAAAATTTTACCAAAAAAATTCTCTATAGGAGGTCTTTAAAAAAAGAGTCCTATGGGTGCTATTAGGAAACGGTTTAGGTTTTTTATGAAAAAGGAAATCAAAAAAATTTTACCAAAAAAATTCTCTATAGGAGGTCTTTAAAAGCTGTCTAGATCATATTTAGTAACCCATATCCATTCTTGTCAATCCACCAAGCACTTTAGTGGAATACTTCCATACTCTCCAAGTCTGACCATCCCAGTTTTTCTTTTTCCTCATCTTCCATTTGTTTAGAAATGGTACATCTAAATTTAGTAGCACAGTCTTCAAAAGACATTAGAACCCCCTGTGCTTTTTTATTTGTTCAAATCTTTCTTTTAATCCTTCTATAAAATCTTTATCCTTATTTAAATTTTTTGCAAGAGTAGAGATCATAGGGGTTTCTCCCTTAAAACCCTGAGAAGTAAATTTAATTACTATACTACTTTGATTAGATAATCTAAAAAGTTTTTTCTTTAAATCAAAAATTTTCCACATAGAGTGTTTATTTTCTTTAGTAAATTCATTTATTCTATCTTTGTAATAAGTTTCTACTTCTTTAGGAGACTTACCTATAGATGGATCTCCATACCATCCATTATTATATTTTTCAGATTTTTTTTCTGCATCAGAATAAGCACCTACATCATAAATATTCTTAGAATTTTTTTGAACCTTTCTTTTAATATATTGAAAAGGATAAGAATGTGCCGAGGTGCTTTTTCTCTGACAAATTTCATCTTGCCAAACATGGCACATTTCATGGACTAATATACTATCTATAACAAAATCATTATTCTCTAATCTATCTAAAAAAATGTAAATAGATTGAGAATCTGGATACCAGCATCCATAAGTCCCTTCGTGAGCAGATTTAATATCTAAATAATTAGCTCTTCTTTTAGGAGTATCAAAACCAGAAGACTTAGATTTATCCTCTTTTGAATTTAAGAAATAAACTTTTACATAGTCTGGTAATTCTCCTTCAAAAAGAAGATTGTTAAAATATTTATATCTGGCATCACCATCATTGGGTCTTTTAGTTACTTTAGTGTTCATTTCTTCTGTAACAATAGAAACTGCCTTTTTTAAAAATTTGGCTTTATATTTTTTTACATATTCTTTTAATTGATTTAATTTATCCTCTGAGTATTTAGGTATGTATTTCATACCTTTAATTTTTTTTACTTCTACTCTTCTCAAATAAATATTCATATTTTGGAGAATTAGAATAAACTGTTTTTTTCTTGCCAGTTTCTAATTCTTCTACTTTTACATTTCCTCGAATAACTGTTACTTCTCCATAACTAACCGTAAAGTAAGCACTATTATCTGTAGTGGATACTTTAATAACAGGAGTCTCTACCGAGTAGTAAACATCCTTAATCTTTGATTTACACTTAAAATTTATTTTTCCAGATTCAAGTCCAAAAGAAATATATTCTTTATTTTTATCAATATCAACTTTTTTTATTAAAAAGTTTCCTTCATGAAGTTCAATTTTTGAATTTGTTTGATTAAATTTTACCTTTCCTTCTTTATATTTTACAGAAAGAGAAGAATATTCTACAAGTTTATCATTTGTTTTTAAAAGTGTTGTTCCTTCTAAATAAGTTTTATTACAAGAAACAACTTTAAGAGTATTCTTTGGTTTATTTCTTGATTGAGAATAACAGCTTATTAATATAATACTAGTAAGAAGTATGATCGAAAGTTTCTTCCATAATATACGCATTTTTTTCCTCATTAAATTTTGAAACAAAAATAGGAGCAGGTTTCATATTTTTAAATTCTTCCTTCTTTATTTGACTTATTTCAAAATCATAGTCTTTGTTATATTTTGTCTTAAAGTAAAATTCTTCTACTTCTGTTATTACCTTTACTGCAGAAACTAATCTATTTTTATTAATAATATTATTAGAAGTATAAATTGCTTCTTGAACTCTTGATTTAATAAGTTCTATATCTGCAGAGTATGTAAATTTTACTTCAAATGTTTTTCCATCATTAAGTAAAACAATAAGTTTATACATAATCCTCTTTCCAAACTATTTTATTATTTATACATACACCAACTTTTGGAAGTTTATAATTATCCATAGTGTCATCATCTACTTCCTCTAACATTGGAGTATAATCATAATCGTATTTAATAATAAAATATTTTCTTTCTATGTTTGTTCTTAATACAAATTTAAAAAATTTAGTATATTCATGCTTTACACAGATTACTTTAGAGAGCAGTCTATGATTTAACGTTTCATTAACTTTCATTATCTCTTTTTTGAGTTTTGCTAAATCTTCAAATTCTATTCTTTTTGTCCAAAGAAAAGTATTAGAAGATAAGTAGCAATTATTTATTATAATTTTGCGTATTAATTTCATTTTTTTCTTTTCCTAAAGCTAATTTAGCTTCTTCAATAATCATATAGACCAATCCTTCATTATAGCTAAGACCTTTTTCTTGAATTATGTCAAAGTATTTTTTTTCTTCTTCTGGAAAATTATCCCAGCCTATTCCACACTCATCAGTCCAATCTACATACATTCTTAAAGCTTTCTTTAAGATTTCATTTTCTTCTTTAAGCTTTTTAATTTCTTCTTCTACAAGAACCTCTATTTTTAATTATAAATTATTTTTTTTAAAAAATCAACTTTTTTATTAAAGTTAAATTTTATAATAGGAGAAAACAATATATGGCAACACTTAACGAAGATAACGCTGGTTCATACGCTGCTGGATTGGTAAGAGAAGTTCTATCAAGAAACATAAAGACAGATGCAGAAGGTAAAGGTTTTGGTGGAACTTTTAATACTAACAGACTTAACGTAGATAAAATTTTTAACTACACTGATAGTGAAAAATTTGCTAATGATGTAGTTGCTGCTATTTCAGCAAAGTATGGTAAAAAGTATAGAAACTGGGAAAATATCATCAAAGATATTGCCAGAGATTATGCTGAAAAGAAAATGAAGATTAGTAAACCAGGTGCAGCATCTACAGTAACAGAAAGTTATTTTGATTATTAATCTTGAGAAAGACGCTGGTTATACAGCGTCTTTTTTTTAGTTCTTAATTCCTAATTCTTTAAGTTCTTTTAATATTGTTTTTTCTGCTTCTTTCTGTCCCAGACCATATATAGTATAATCTGCTAAAAAGTGTTTTCTATATTCCAAACTTTCTTCAAAAGTCATGTATGCTCTACCATCATTGAATAATGACCAAGCATCTTCCGCAAAATCTTTATCTTCCTTAAAAATGTCCATAGTTCCACCAGTCTGTGGGAATTGTATAGAGATTACAATATTTGGATATTTTGTTTCAATATCTGGGAAAACTGATTTTGCATTTTTCTTTATATATTCCTTTAATTCAGCAGGAAGTCCATAAGTCATAAATGGTACTTCTACTTTTGAAATCTCACTGAATGGAATTACTGTTAATGGTTCTTCTTCTGCTTCGTTAAGAGGTGCACCATCTTTTATTTTTTTTGTTACCAAAGCAGCACTCTTACTAAGAATAATTGAATATTCGTTTTCGTTTATCTTCATAGTTTTCTCCTTTACAATTAAATTATAAATGTTTTTGAAAATTTTTTCAAGTCATTTTCAATTTATCTTCAAAATATTTGATTGTTTTATATAGCCCGTCATATAAAGAAACTTCAGGTTTCCAATTTAATTTTTCTTTTGCTAAAGAAATATCTGGAATTCTGTTTTGAGGATCGTCTTTTGGTAATTCTTTATAAATTATTTTAGATTTACTATTAGTAAAATCCTTTTCATATTTTACCTTCAGTAGCTATTATGTCATCATTTTTAGCTTCTAATACAATATCTTCGTTTTCTAATTTTTCTTTTAATATTTTATTTTCTTCTTCTAATTTAGAAATTCTTTTTTCAAGTTCTTCTAATTTAGAAATTGTCATTCTTCTAAAAATTCTAACATTCATATTTCCTCTTCGTATTCTTTTGTAAAATAATGAAGTCCATTAATTAAAGAATAAATGCTTACATTTGATTCTTTACAGAACTTAGAAGCTTTTCCAAATTCATAAAGTATAGGAGGACTATCATTTATTTCTGCAATTGGAAGATAATCTATTTCTCCATTTATATAAGTTTGGAAAAATGTATCTCCATTTGGTTCTTCTACAATAATTATATATTTATTATCCATATATTTTACTCTTTTTAATTTTATTATAAAAAAAATAATTTTTTTTTCAAGTTAAAATTAGGAGAAAAGATTAATGACAGAACAAGAGGAGAAATTTTTAAAAAGCATACAAAATAAAATAGAAAAGTATGATATACATAATTACAAAACAAGAAAAAAATTAACAGTAAGAGATGTACTTCCTTATGCTAGAAATAAATTTGTTGTAGCACATTATAATGATGGTAGTCCAGATGAAGTAATTGACATAGGTATTGAGGTTTTTCTTTATAAATGTTCTCCACTTTTATTTTTGGAAAAATATGCTCAATTTGAATTACCAGGTATTGGTAAATTAAGTTGTAAAGAATTATACTATTTCCAGAGAGAAATTCTTAAAGACTTTAATAATTGGAAAAAGATTGTTACAACTAAAACTCGTCAGTGTTTAACAGAAGACAATTTTGTTATGACAAATAGAGGGTATATCTCTATCAAAGATGTAAAAATTGGAGATAAGATACAAACTATTAAAGATGGAAAATTATATTATACGGAAGTCTTAAATTTTATAAATCAAGGCAAAAAACAAGTCTGTAAAATTATGACCG
>Ga0326512_10002082_pt1 | contig 14881 bp, 16 predicted proteins | sample 1_2617_0518_D_FD_203652 | JGI IMG/M metagenome (GOLD analysis project Ga0326512, IMG submission 203652) | Bovine rumen microbial communities from UC Davis, California, United States - 1_2617_0518 | ecosystem: Host-associated > Mammals > Digestive system > Stomach > Rumen | place: USA... | reverse complement strand
GAAATTATGAACGAAGCACCAAGAATTGGTCTTGATGAAGTACACATCGCAAGAGTTATCAGCGATGACGCAAACGGAATTGTTTACGATACACCTATTGCCCTTAAAGGTGCAGTAAATGCTACCGTAAATCCAAACAGTGATGTTGCTACTGACTACGGTGATAACGGAGTTTTCTTCGTTACAAATAACCGTGGTAATACTGAAATGAACCTTGAATTAATTGATGTTGATTCAAGTGTTCTTGCCCTTATGTTAGGACAGAAAAAAGTAAAAGGTATTACAGTAGAAGCACCATTAGATCAGAGTCCATACTTTGCAGTTGGTTTCCGTGTATGGATTGCCGGCGAAAAAGACGGAGAAAAACGCTATCAGTATTTCTGGTATGCAAAAGGTAAATTCTCTGTTCCAGAAACAGGCGGAAGTACAAAGACTGAATCTATTGAATTTGGTCACATTAATTTGACTGCACAGTTTGCACAGACAATCTACAACGGAATTATCTGTACACACGCAAGAAGTGATGATGATGAAGTTTCATCAAGTGTAATTACAAATTGGTTCTCTGCACCTGTAATTTCAGTTGCTTCAGATGATACAGCCTTAACAGTTGTTATCGCAGAAAGTAGCGGAAAAGTAACATTTACAGGAACTAAGGCAAGTGGAGAAGATTTCGTATTTGCAAACGGTTCTATTGACAACGGTATAACAATCGGTGTTCTTGATTCAAGTAATAATCTGCTTGAAGGAACTTATGCAGTAAATGGCAATGTAATTACATTCACACCTGCAAGCGGTACACCTGCAACCGCATTCGTTACAGGCGGACTGAAAGATAATAATGGAGTTGGTGCAACACCTAAAATTGAAACTCTGTAATTAGTCGCAAGTTTGCGTTTAATCCCTTGTTGGTATATACTCTTTATATCCGCAAGGGATTTTTTGTTTTATAAGGAGATACAAAAGATGGGAAAAGAACTTAATAAGGTAAGGGGCGAAAAAGTAACATTATTTATCCAGGGTAAAGAAAGAGAAATCAAGTTTGGTTTCAATGCCTGGGCAATTCTTGAAGAAGAATACAACGGATTGAAAAACCTTGATAAAATGGAAAAGGATGTAAACGAAAGACCGTTTAAGACAATTCCACATTTACTTTATATCGGATTGGTAGATAAGGAAGGAGTAACAGAAGAAAACATCCTTGAAGATTATGGGTTGAACGATATAGACATGATTGCCGAAAAGTTTAATAAGGCTATATACGGTTCATTACCTATTGACGAAAAAAAAGCGGTGAAGGAAGCAAAGAACTAAAAGAGTTCCCCTATGCTTATTTAATAGCAGAGTGTCTTTTAATGGGTATAGGGGAAGATGAATTCTGGAAATCCACACCTAGAAAGATAATTGCTTTAATTGACCAGAAGAAAGAGATTGAAAAGGCAAGGATTAAAAATCAAGCGGTATATATTGCTTGTATGGTATGGGGTAAAGACCCTGACGAAGTTGAGCAAAAAGGTGGACCAGTTGCGGGGCGTGATGTACCAATAAACGAGAGTGCATTAAAAGGCTTGATGATGTAAGGAGAATTTAAAAAATGGCAGATTACACAATAAGTGCAAAAATTACAGGTGACGCAAGCGGTTATGAAAGTGCAGTAAACAAGGCAAATAAAGCAAGTTCTAAACTTTCTAAAAGTGTATCTGATGTCTTAAAAGGATTCGGAAAAAGTGGGCTTGGTGGTTCATTAGGTCAAATCGCTTTAGGATTTGGAAGTGTAACTACTGCCGTTTCTCTATGTACTAAAACCTTGAAAGGTTGTGTAAAAGCCATTAATGAAACATCAGAAGCATATAAGGTCCAGATGAAAGTCGAAAGCCAGTTAGAACAGGCTTCAAAAAATAATCCTTATATCAATGAAGAATCGATAAAAAGATTAAAGGCTTATGCAAGTGAAATTCAGAATATCAGTAATTATGGTGATGAAGAACTGATAGGAAAGATGTCGCAATTAGTAGCACTAGGGCGTAATGAAGCCGAAGTAATGAAAATTATTAAAGTTGCAACTGATATGTCGGCAGACGGTTCAATGACCCTTGATACCGCTGTTACACAATTAAATGCTACTCTTAATGGTAACATAGGTCGATTAGGACAACAGAACGCAGAACTTAAAGGCTTGACCGAAGAAGAATTGAAACAGGGAAAAGCCATTGATATATTGGGCGAAAAGTTCAAAGGAATGGCAGAAGCAACCGCAGATACATCTATACAGATGAAAAATCTGAAAGGGGATTTTAAAGAAGCCATCGGAAGGTTCACACTTCCTACATCTGATTTATGGAATAATTTTTGGTCGGGATTCTATAAACTAGGTGCAAAAGTAATTAATAAATTAAGTGACGATATTGAAAAAAGGGCTTTAAATAAGGCACTTGCACAATATGGTGAACAAAATTATCAGACTATTCTTAAAGGAATTGACAGAAAACAGTCTACTAGAACAAGTGCATTAGGAATTAAAAATTATGCTAGAAGTATGACATCATCAATGCTTGATGTAACTGTAGCATATCTCGAAAAAGAATATCCACAACTTATTGAAGATTCACAGACAGAAGAAGGAATTATTTACAATATTCTTAAAGCAGAGCAACAGAGAAAACAGGAGATTCAGAAAGAACGGGAAGAAGAAGAAGCAAGATTGCAGAAACTTGCAGAAGAAGAAGCTGAAAGAAAAAGGCTTAATGAAGAACAGACAAAGTTTGTAACTGACTTAAAGCAGAAGCACGCAGAAGCAATCAGACAACAAGAGGAAGAGTGGAAATATACCCAAGAAATAACAGGAACAGAAATTGACCTTAACGAGAAATTGTCTTTTTATCAAAAAGATTTAATTGATATAATGACAGAAGGTGCGGGGCTTATTACAAAAAATAATGAATATTATAAAAGACAGATTGCAATTATTAATGACATAAAAAAGAAACTTGAAGAAACGGGTGAGGTAGTAGAAGAAAACGGAGTTGTTGTAGAAACAAATGTTGTAACTGTATGGGATACAGTAAGAGAAAAAATTAAAGGGGTTGTAAATTATTTAAAAGAAAATTGGGGAAAAATATTAAAATCAATAGTAACTTCGACAATACAGTTCGGGGCAAAACTTGTAACTAAAGTAGCAGAGGTAATAGGTAATATAATTAATGTTATCTCCAATATTTCTAATTATGTTGTAAATATGTTTAATACTGTTAAAGGTGTTTTGTCTACATTATTTGAATTTGATGTAGATGAAGCATTAGATAACTTACTTGAAGTTGAAGATAGTATTTTGACATTCTTTGTGGAAACATTACCAAGATTACCTTCTTTTTTTGAATCTGCATTTAGTTCTGTACTAACATTAATTGGTTCTATAACTAATTCAATTAATTGGGAGAATGTAAAAAAAATTATATCTTCAATAATTGAAACAGTTGTAACTTATGCACCAAAAATTATAAAAGGAATTGTAGATTTATTTGTAAATTTAGGAAATACTCTTCAACAAGTTCTTGTAGAAAATGCACCAAGTATTGTAGACGCATTAGGGACTATGTTTTTCACAATTATAGAATCTTTACCAAGTTTGATAACAAATGTAATTACTGTTGCAGGAACTTACATTTCACAAATCGGTAAATATATTACAGATAATGCGGAAAAACTTTCTACAGATTTAACATCAATGGTGAAATCAATAGTTGACAGTATTTCAACATTTATTACTAATGGTGGCTGGAAAAATATTTTGTCCGCAATTCTCACTATTCAAAAATCAATAGAAAATGCGGTTGCAGATAATATGCCAGCTATTGCAGAAGCAATCACAAACGCATTACCTGACCTTGTACAAATGTTGATTGATTCTATTGTATCAGCAAGTAGAACTTTGGGAAAAATTGCGAAAACATTGCTCCCATTAATAGCAAAAATTATTAATGCTCTTATTGAAGTTATCACAAGTGATGAAGTAGTTGAATCAAGTATTGAAGCAATCGAAGGTATTATTGAAGGTTTAATTCCGGCGGTAGTAGATATAATGGTAAATGCTTTACCTAAATTAATTACATTCTTTCTACTTAAATTGCCAAGTTATATACCAAAATTAATTGGTGGTATTATATCGGGTTTAATAAATGGCTTTAATAAAGTAAATTGGGGTCAAGTTGTACAAGATGTATTTACTGGTTTTGTTGACGCATTTAAAAATATGTTTGGAATTCATTCCCCTTCTACCTTGTTTGAAAGTTTTGGTGGTTACATAGTTCAAGGTTTTGTCAACGGATTAAAAGGCATTGCAGAAGCAACAATGATTATTCTTCAACCTATTATTAATCTTCTGCAAAGCACATTTACAGGGCTTGGTGAATTGATCATGAACTCGATGAACGCCAGCTTGCAAAATGTAATTAATATTCTCAATACATTAGGAAGTATAACAATTAATCTGACTAATTCAATTTTTGGTGGATTAAAAGTAATGGTGGACTCAAGTACAGAATCGATGAAAGTTTTAGGAAAGGTTACCATTGCGACTATGGGTGCTATTGTAAAGGCTATGGCGGATGTACATAACATTTTACGTGAAATTATTAAATCAGTTACCACAATTAAAGTAAGGACACCTTGGCAGACTTACGAGATTGGTGGAGTTGATATTGGAACTGTGTCTGCACCAGATATAAGTGGATATATTAATTTAATTAATGCTTTTGCCAAGGGAACAGATAACGCACCAAAAGGTTTAGCTATTGTTGGAGAAGCTGGTCCCGAACTTGTTAATTTCAATGGTGGTGAGCAGGTATTGAATAACAGAAACACGAATAAAGCATTAGAAGGAATGGGAAATAAAACTAATAACTTCAATGTAACTTTCAATAACTTACAAGATACCTCTGCCTATGCTATGATGAATCAGTTGAAACAGTATAACAGGGCAATGGCTATTAATGGGATTTTATAGGAGAAAAGAAAATGCAAAAATTAGTTTGGACAAATTCAGATGGTGATAGTATTGATTTGACTAGTGGAAATTATGGAATTACAAATTGGGAAGGTTTTTCAAACACTTCTCTAAATATCCAAAGTCAGCAAGTACCATTTCAAGATGGTGGAGTTTTTCTTGACGCATTACTTGAACAAAGGGAATTATCTGTTACACTCGCTATGCAAGATAACGGAAACCTCGAAGATAGATACAGAATGAGAAGGGAATTAATCCACGCATTAAACCCAAAATTAGGTGAAGGTTATTTGATTTACAAAAACGACTTTACAGAAAAAAGAATAAAATGTATTGCTCAAGTTCCACTGTTTGAAACTCATAACAGTAATGATTCAGGAACACCAAAAGCTACTTTAGTTTGGAATGCTTGTGATCCTTACTGGGAAGATTTGGAAGAAACTGAAATTATATTTTCTAAATTTAAAAAACCTATAATTAATAACGAAGGTGATATAAATGTTCCCGTAAATATTGTTATAAATTCACAGGGAATAGATACACTTAAAGTGTATAATCAAATCAATAATAAAAGTATTGAAATAAAAAATAATACCCATTTTCAGATTCTGATAAAAACAGGAAATGGTGAAAAATCTGTAATGGGTGGAAATGTCAAAGCTGAATTACAAACTATAAACTTAAGACTTTCTGCAAAATTACAGAAAGAAAATGTAATTTATTTTGGAACTCAAAACGGATATTTAATAAAAACCGAAAATTATTTTAAAACTGTTTCTTGGATAAAAAAAATAAGTGATTATCCAATTATACAGATTTATGAACACGATTCAAAATATTTTATTTGTTGTTCTGAAATCCTTGAAGAAATGAGTGGTACAAATCGAAATTGCGAAATGTATATTACGGAAGATTTTGAAAGCTATACAAAATATGAAAGTTTAGGAAGAAAAATACTGTATTCAGAATTGTTTCAAAAGTATGCAATAGTTAAAAGTCTTAATAGGATTGAATTTAGGAATGATGATTTTTCTATCGCAAATAGTATAAATTTTACAGGTTCACCTTCTATGATTGATGTTTGTGAAACAAATGAAGCAGTTTATTGTATCAATTCATTAGGTCAGGTTTTTAGATTTGAAGATATTAATAATTATACACAAATTTCAAATAATATTATCCAATTACTAGAATATCCTATTACTTGTTGTGTTGGTGATGGAGATTATGCTTATTTTGTGAGTGAAAAGAAAACTTGTGCATATAAACATGGTACAGGAGCAATTTTCTTAAATGGTGGAATCAGAGCAGAGAAAGATAATTATTATGGCGGAGTTATAATTGATGGTAGAATATTAGTGGTTAATGGAAGTGTGTTGGTAAATTCTGATAATTTAATTACAGAGCCATATATATATTATTATGATGAATATCAATATTTACATACAGGAAGTTTGCAATTTTCTAAAACAAGAGATTTAAGCAGTTATGAGATTGTAAAAAATAGCAATTTATCAAATGTTGCAAACATAGTATTTTGTATTGGGATCTTAAATAACGAAATATATTTATCTTACAGTGGAAATGTATACAAAACTAAAGATTTTAAAATATTAGAAGTTGTAGACACAAAAGGAATTACAACTTATGGCATGGGTGTTTTTAATAATGTAGATAAAGCCTTTATGGCAGGCAGGGATGGAACAGGATATTATATTAATATTTATGACAAAGAGTGGAATTTAAAAAGACTTTCAGCAGGAGCAAATGAAATTACAACACCTGCAATCTATTGCAATTATTTAGATACAATCATCGCAAGGGGATACTACGAATATCATACCTTAAGAGTTTACGACAAAGAAAATAATAAATATATAACACTATCACCATATACGGGTACAGTAACAATAAATTGGGTATGTGAAAAGGGGAAGTATTTGTATTATGGTACTTTTTTAAATCGTATTACTTGTGTTGATATGGAGCATTTAACTGAAAGTGAATATAAAACTGAAATTGTAACGGGTATTACTGCAGAAGGAATTAATGGCTGTATTTATATTACATCCAATAATTATTTTATTGCCTGGGATATTAACGGGAATATTTACAGAAGCTCTAATGTTGCAGATTGGGAAACATTCAATGTTTGTGAATCAAAAATAAACAAATGTATTTGGAATCAAGATAATAATATTCTTGTAGTTTTAACAGAAAGTGATGGAGTTTATTTTGTAAATGTAAATACTTTTGAGAAAAAACATATTATAATAACAGAAACAGAAGAAGCGTTTTTTGATGGTGTATTTTATAATGGCAATTTTTATTTTATAAGTTCACTTGCGGTTTATAAAGTAAATGTTGTTTTTGAAGATAATATTATAAATCAGATAACAAATGAATCTGATATGAGCTTTAACCTTGAAAAAGGTGAAAACCTTATAGGATATGAAGGTTCAAAGGATTTTTCGTTGAGTATACAATATCGTCAAAAATACATAGGAGTATAAAATGAGTTACAAAGAAAAGCCACAGATTAAACTTTACAAATATGAAAACTCTGCTTTCATTCTACAAGCTATAATTGATGACTACCAGGAATGTAGTTTTGAGCGAAATCTGTATCAAGCAGGAACTTTCACAATCTCAATTAATTATAATATTCCTAACTCACAATTATTTCAGCGTGGCTTGTTTGTGCAATTTGGAAATGATTCTTATGACTTTGGGGAGATAATTACTATTAATGATTCTATCAGTGAAGATGGGAAAGGTTCACAGATCAGAACAATTACAGGTTATGACGCAAGATATATTCTCAAACGCAGAGTAATTAAAAATATGAACTCTAATGGGTTATGGACTATGACCGCAAAGGGTGAATTGTGTCTGCGTAATCTGATTAAAGACCAGTGTGGAGAAAATGCAGAAGAAAAAAGACGTTTACCAATAAATAATATAATTCCTGCGAGTGAAGAGGCTCTAGGCAAAGAATATTCAGTTAGTGAACAGTTTACAAATCTTTATGAAGTTTGTAAGACAATAGCAACACAATCAGAAATCGGTTGGCGAGTTGCTTTAGAAAACGGTGAATTAACTCTTGTAATTTATAACGGTGTAGACCGTAGCACAGAAGTAAAGTTTTCAACTGATTATAACTCATTGAAAAATGGATCGTTTTCAGATTCATCAGAAAGTTTTGCAAACTCTATTTATATCGGTGGTAAAGGTCAGAACGAAGACAGGGATATATACGAAGGGGAAAAAGACGTAGTCGACAGTTATGTACTTGTTTCAAAGTCTACAAATAAATTAATGGTAGATGAAAAAAACTTCTTAGTTATGAATCACGATATCCCACAAGGTTTAGACAGATACGAAGCCTACGACAATCAAAGTTCAATGACTACGGAAGAAGAATACAGTAATGAAGCATTTAATATGCTTTCACAATACAGTCAAACTGTAACAATGAACGGAAACGGACTTGCGAAAAGTCCTTATATATACGGTGAACAATATAATATAGGCGATTATATAACACTTGAAATTAACAATAAAAGTGCAGTAATTCAGATACTATCAATAACAGAGCATTGGGGTTGGAATACTTATGATTTACAGTTCAGTTTTGGAAAACCTGTAAACACATTAAGCGACCAATTACAAATAATTTTAAGACAGATTCAGAAAGCAAGTAATAAAACAGAAAGCACCAACAGTGTCAAATATTACACAATTCCAGATGAAACAGAAATGCAAAAGGCGGATGTAACTTATAATACAATCGGATTTACAGGTAACGTTGGAAGTGGTGCTACTTTTAAGTTATATCTTGATGATGAAAAAACGGGTGCAAAGAGTTATCACGTTTATCTTAAACAGTTGGCAGGGGAAGGAAAATTAACTTTGACAACAGGAAAGGCAGGTGCTACTGATTTGTTGTTAGATTCGGGAACTTATGTTACTATAATTTACGTTGATGAAGAAGGAAATGTATATAATTACAGATAGGAGATAAAAAAGATGAACTATACAATTAATGAAATACCAGATACCGCAGAAGAAGCAAATAATACTGATTATGCTATTATGTGGCAGGACAAAACAAAGAAAATCAGTATTTCAAACCTTTTTAATAAGTTAGTAAAAAAGTCAGAAGTTACAAATACAATTTCTGCAATAAATGAAAACCCTATAACATCAAAAGCGGTTTCAAGCCTTCTTACAATTTCTGCAAGTACAACTACTATTACAGACGCACCACCATTACAGAACGGAATTACTTTGAGAATTTTCTTTACATCAGAAATTGCGGGAACTGATAATACAACAGTTTTACAGATTACTTATAACGGCACTTCTTACAACGTAAAAGTTCCAAAAGATGGAGCTTTACAGAACTATGTTGCTTTTGAAGTTTCTAGTGGTGTTTTTAAGTATCTTCAGGCTTATACAACATTAGAATTACTCTTTGACGGGACTCAGTTTGTGATTATTGGGAATCCTGTTGTTCTTAGTGGAAGTAATTATTTGTACTATGCGGATGGTAGTCATAATACGAATACTGTAGCTAGTGGTAATATACAATCTGTCACCTCGGATGGTGTAAGTAATGCTTTAAACAGTTATACAAAGCGACTTCAAGATGCTTTCTTAGAAAGTAATCAAAGTATTTCCTTCAATACACTAAGTACACACCCAGTAATTATATACGTTAATAATAACGATGCCAGAGCTATTTTCTATATAAACGAATGGGGAAATGAAGTGAGAACGTCAACTGTTTTTAACAGTTCTCCTTCTTCTTTTGACCCGATAGCAATTAATTATTCTAATTATGTTGCAACTATTACTAATAAGTTAGGTTCTAGCATAAGAGTGGTTGTACAGTTACCTTAATTCTTTGAATATAAACAAGGTATTTAACTAATAATGTCAATATAAGAATCTTTCACAACACCTACACATTTATACCTAATAGATTTTTCGGAATTTGTATTTTGTAAACTTAAATTTATAACCCCTTGCGTATCACCCGACAAATATCCAGTGTCTAAACCTTGCATACAATATACAACAACTAATTGTCCGTTTCTAAGAGGTTTACTTGTGTCCCATATATTATAGTCATACCAACTCCAAGTTTTAGTATCTTTGTCAAATGCTAGATATGGAGTTGGTAAAGCACCATATACACCATCCGAGGTGACAGATTGCATATTATCTCTACAATAAAACTATAATAATTCTATAATGTCATAAGAGTTTTTATTGCATTTATGTATTTAAACTATTCTTATGATGTCGAATGTAGTAAAACTTGCAAAAGTTAGACTTGCGGATGTCCCGTTTTTTGACATAAAAACTTATTAAGTGTTATACTTAATTTAGGTAGGTAAAAAAGTGAATGGGGAGTTTTTAAAAGACACATTACAAACAATTATCTTTCTCTTACCAGTTCTTGGTTTAGTATGGAAAGGTGCGAAAATGACATCTAAGGTTGAGCAACTAGAAGCGACTGTAAAAGAAAAAACCGAGAAGTTCTGTAAAGACCATTCGGAAATGCAGAAGAAAATGGAACAGGAGAAAACAAACAACGAAAAGAGCATTGACGCAATTATGAAGTCATTGACTGAAATTCAGAAATCAATAGTCCGTATCGAAACAAAATTGGATATGGAAGAAGGGGGCAAACGGTGAATCATCCACAGAGTTTAGCTGAAGAACTTTATAAGCATTTTCCAACAGAAAAATTAAAATCAATCAAGAATAGTGCCTGTTGTATATTTACTTTGTTCTGGTACTTAGATTTAGATTTTAATGATACAGAAGCAATAATGACAGTATCGGATTTAATCAATTCAAAATCACTTGATCCCGATTGTACTGTCTTTTGGAAAGCTTGTATTAAACAACTTACAGGCAGAGAGCTTATAAGCCTTGAAAAAGTAAAAATCAGTAACATAAAATGTATCAAAGAAAAAACTATTGTAAAATTCAGTAAAGGCAAGTTATGTCATTGGGTAGGGGTTGAAAATGGCAGGGTTGTTTTCAATTCATTAAATTATTCTAATTGTGTAGAAAACGGTGAGCCTACAGAATGCAGGATATTAAAGATTAGTGGGGTGAATTAATGTCAGAAGAAATCAAGGAAGAAACAAAAGGAATTAAAGCAAAAACTATTTCTTTAATTGGGAAAATTATAGGCGGTGCAATTATCTTAATCGGCTTTATTTTAAAAGCCTTAAATATCTGGAATGTTGAAGTAAATGATTTAATTAAAATAGGATTTGCAGAAATGGCAGTTTTCGGAACTATTGATATAAATATTGCCCTTGATAAATTTATCAAGAAGGATGAATAAATGGATATGATAACAGTTATTCTTGTATTTATTGCAGTAATTGCAATTATGGGCGGTGTTATCTACTGTTTAATTCGTGACAGAAAAAAACAGAAAGATGAAATCAAGGAATTAAAAAATATTATTAATTCTGAAAAAAAGAACCTGGAACAACTTTCTGAATACATCACAAAATTAGACAACATCAGAAAAGATGAAAAGGAACTTGCAGAAAAAATCAAGGAAGCAAAAACAGATGAAGAACTATACAAAATTATTAATGATATTGTTGCTCTTAATAATGACCGGGTGCAAAACGACAAAGATTGAAAAAGAAATTGTCCTTCCACCTAAACCACAAAGACAGGAATTGAAAAGCCCCGAAAACTTGAAAGACCTTGCAGACATTCTGAATTACTATGAGCATCTTGTTGAACAATGGGAAGAATGGGGTACTACGGTTGAAACAATTTTGACAGATGATAAAAATTAAAGTAATATAAATTTAACTCATTATTAACTTAGCCCCCTAGCTTAGTTATCGAGTTCAAAAAACTTTTGTGTTTACCCTTGCGATTCTTGTAGTGCAACGCTACCGCAAGGGTTTTTTATTGTCTGAGAACAAAAACAAAATATACCCTTAATTCGCTTATACGTTGACGTGGTGGCGTTCATATTGATTTTTTTGAGTAATTTATCAACTGAACCGTTTTGAATGCGTTATAGAGAATAATCACGATAACGTGATATTTTATTTTTTATAAAATGTGTTGACAAGATATAATAAAAGTGTTAAGATAAATACAGATTTAAGCAATAGGGGGCTTAATATGACAGTTACAATTTTTAATTCAAAAAACAAAGTACAAAAGATTTACAAGAAGGAAAGTTACAAACTTGCAATGAAAGTTCTGGACAGAATTCAGGGAAGAAATGGTTGGTACGCAAAAGTGGAAGAAGAGAACGGTTCTTACGACATATTTCATTATATAGACGGGGTATGGATGAACTAAATAAAAGGCGGGTGAAATATCCCGCTTTACTTTTTACAGTTTGTAAATTATAATTTTAAGTGTTGGAAGTCGTGAGCCAACATAAAATACAGTTTGCCATAAGAAAGGTTTATTTTCTGCTTTTGGATTCCGTTTCGCAAATTGGGCGGATTCGGCTCACTACCGACAAGAGCAGGAGATAAACCTTTTTTATTTGGCGAAAAGGAGAAAAGTAAAATGAGTGAAAATAAAAAGTATTTTTACTTGAAGTTGAAGGACAGTTTTTTTTCAAGTGAAGAAATGCTTGTCTTGGAAAGCGTTCCAGATGGAATGATTTATCAAAATATTTATTTAAGAATGTGTTTGTTATCATTAAAAAATGAAGGTGCATTGACATTCAAAAATATGTTGCCTTATGACCTTAAAATGTTAGCAACAGTTTTGCGAGTAGATATTGCACAAATGAAAATGGCACTTGAATTATTTGAACAACTTGGACTTGTAACTAAAACAGATAATGAAGTTTTATTTATGTCAGATATACAAGCCTTAATTGGTCAATCATCAACAGAAGCAGAACGAATTGCAAGATACAGAAAAAGGATTGCAGATAGTAACAATGTTACCGAGAAGTTACCTGAAAGTGAATGTACAAAAGGTGTACAAATGTTACAAAGTTGTACACCAGAGTTAAAGATAGAGAAAGAGTTAGAGTTAGAGAAAGATATAGAGTTAGAAAGGGAAACAACAACACGTTTTCATAAACCTTCTATTTCTGAAATACAACAATATTGTGAAGAAAGAAAAAACACAGTAAATGCAGAAAAGTTTTTTAATTACTATGAAGCTAACGGATGGAAGGTAGGGAAAAACAAAATGAAAGATTGGAAAGCCTGCATAAGAACTTGGGAACAAAATGAGAAAAAATATGCGACTTCACAAAATGGAGGATATGTAAATAATAAACGTCCGGCAAGCGATAACAAAGTTGGTGAAATAGATTTTTAAGGGGGATAAAATGAGAAGTATTGAAGAAATAAAAAAGGCTATTGAAGAACATTATGACAAAATGGAAAGTGTAGATGATTTGAATATCTGGAATGAAAGTTTAAACCAATTAAATGATGAATTGAAAATGGCGGAGAAGCTTCAGGAAGAAGAAAAAAATAGCGATCCAAAAATTATAGCGGAAAAGAAAAAAGAAAAGGAGAATCGGGAAATAAAGAACCTTGCAGAAAGTGGAATAGGAAACAGATATTTGCAAGTAGATATTCATTCCTATATTGCAGAAACAGAAGAACAAAAAACGGCTATAGAAATAATAAAGCAGTTTATCACAAATCCAATAGACAAAAACCTTTGGCTTGTAGGAGTTGCAGGAACAGGCAAAACTTTACTTGGTGCAATTATCTGTCGATACTGTGGGGCAAAATATTATAAAAGCTATCAGATAAAAGATGAATTAGAATACGCAAGGAGCTTTAATGCAAAGAAAAAGCCGACAGAATTAATAAATGATTATGCGGATATTTCTGTTATGATAATTGATGAAGTAGGAAGATATAGAAGCCCTGCAGAACAAGAATATTTATTCAGAATTCTGAATGAAAGATACGAAATGAAAAAGCCGACAGTTTTAATTTCAAATATGGAGAAAAAAGAATTCGGAGAATATTTAGGTGCTCCTGTTGTAGACAGGTTCAGAGAAGGTTGCAAATGTCTTGAATTCAAAGGCGAAAGTTACAGGGCAAGAGAACGAAACGAATGGGATGGAAAAATAAACGAAAAAATATTTGATTAAATAGGGGGCAATATGTTTGTAGATGAATTAAGGAACTTTCACTTTAAAATCGGGGAAGTTGAAGAACAATGGATCAATGAAAATGTTGAAAAGTTAGATGATGAAAAAAAATTGAACTTTTCAAGAGAGTTGAGAAACTATAAAGAAGTTACAATAATGGCACTTAAAAAAGTGTACCAGGATGTAACAGGGAAAAAGCCAAACAATTATTATTGGGCGGTGTGTGCTGAATGCGGGTGTGAATATGATTATGAATTAGATATGTGTCCTGCCTGTTATGACAGAAAACTTGACTGTAGAATTAAGGCTGTAAAGTTGTCAGAGTTTCAACCGCCCCGAAACGTTATCAGATATAATAAAACTTATAGCATAGGCGATAAAAACGAACCTGTTTGTTATAATTGCGAAAACAAAGAAGGTTCTTACTGTATGAAGTTTGGAAATCCCGATTGGAATTGTAAACGGGAAGAATTTGAAACTTGTGCTTGTAAAGTCTGTTGTTCCAGAATAAAAGCTGAAAACAGAAAAATAAAAGAGAATAAAAAAAGTAACCGTGTAAGTTACGCAATACCATTGAAGTAATGCAATATAGTGTTGACAAGATAATATAATAGTGTTAAGATTAATATAACTTAAATCTAGGGGGTAAAAAATGATTTTAAGTAACAATGGCAATTTGCCAAAACCTTATGTTGATTTTGTAGAAAAGACCTGCAATCAGAAACATAACGAAAAAG
>Ga0326512_10002080_pt1 | contig 14901 bp, 11 predicted proteins | sample 1_2617_0518_D_FD_203652 | JGI IMG/M metagenome (GOLD analysis project Ga0326512, IMG submission 203652) | Bovine rumen microbial communities from UC Davis, California, United States - 1_2617_0518 | ecosystem: Host-associated > Mammals > Digestive system > Stomach > Rumen | place: USA... | reverse complement strand
TATGTATTGGTTGAAGTCTTGCGAGCTTTGCCGTTTCTGAGTACCCAGCAGTGCTGGTTGTATAGTCATTGATTTGTGGAAGGTGAGGGATTCGAACCCTCATTAACGCTCATCTGTCGCTTCGCCACTCAGCCAACCTTCCAATATGTCTAAATGTCTTTAGGTCTATATTTCTTTTTGAAAATCAGCGAACCTCACGGCGGGCTGATGTCACATTGTTATGGAAAACAGATTTACCTTGATTAAGCCGCGCTCGGCATCGAAGAAAATTCTTACAACTTACATGTCAATTCCTATTTATTATCGTTCTTTCAATTCCTTGATTCTTCCATCTTCCACCATCTCCAGAATCTCGTGCAGTGGATAGAGCCATGCTTGGGGGTGAGTTATGCCGTCTTTATCGGTCCACTCGACGCGAGTACGATTGAACATGCTGCCGTGATCCTTTAGAAACCTGACAGTCAGCGTACCAACGTGCTGCTCAACAACATCAGCCGTCACCCACTTTTCGCAGTAGGTTCTCATGGCCTTCCTGATCACCGCCAGCACCTTCGCCTCAAATGCACTCCAGTTAAACATTTCCCTTGCACAATTTACGATTCTTACATTTTACTTCTGAACACAAGAATGGTTTTTGAGCCTCTGTCTGCCTGATGTATCTTGTAAGAGTCTCTTTCAACTCCTTAAATTCTATCTGAGCGTAAAGCACTGACTTTATTGTGTCATTAATGACGGCAATGATTTCCTGTTTCTCTTCTTGTGTCATATCCTAACGCTCTAACATTGGAATTATACCACGCTTCTTCAGTTCCTCATACAAGAACCGACGGCCAGCCTGCGTCCACTCTGTCTGCATCACAGTGTCCGGCATTCCGTTGCTTCTGGTGATGTCGATTGAGCGACTTGACACATAGCCTCCATCCTTATATTTTGAGTAGAGAATCCATTGGCCGTTGTTCTTCCACTGTATGCCCATGTCGGCCAATATCTTATTCATGGCTTTTGCACTCATACCATAGTCCTGGGCAATCTGCGTGACGGTCATAAGCGAGCGTGACCGCATGATCAAATCGAGGTAGTTCTTGTCGTGCTTTAGTTCCTGGTTCTCTGCTGCCAGTTGGAAGTTCTCGTCTTGCAGCATCATCTTCTCACGTTGCAAGGTCTGATTCTCAATCGAGAGAACCTTCTTCTCTCTGTATTCCTTCGCCCATGCAATAGCTGCCTCGGCTGGGTCTTCAAAGTTCGGGAGTGAAATCATGTTGGCGCGTGCCTGCTGCTCTAACTCCTGCCAGCGGATTACCAACTTTGCGCGTGCTTCGTCATTGAACTTGGTGGCGACGTAGAGACATTCCGTTTTTGTCAGTTCGTAGTATGGGTCTTGTCTTTTCGCACCATTGCCAATTTCGACTTCACGATACATCAGGGAAAATTTTCCCTCATGCACTTTTTCCCAAGCAGGTTCCATCTTGCGGATGGCTTTCATCACGTCATTGTGTGGCTTACCTGTCAGCTTGGCAATCTCCAAACTGCTCATCGTCTGCCTGCTCTCTCCAAATTGAATTAACTCTCTCTCCATAGCTTTTAAATTTGGTATAATTTAATTTATTCTCTTATACGCAATAGTCAAACGTTCATCTGGCACAACGGTTTCAAAATCGTTGCCGAGCGTTTTCTTCAATTCTTCCATAGTCACGCGCTCAAAGTCAAGACCTTCGAGGCGTTTCAGTGTAGAGAATTGTACCCTTGCGCTCTCTACGGCCTTCAAGTCAGGCAAAGTGAAGATGGCCGTCTGCCCGACTTCCATCGCTCTTACAGCTTCCCTTGATACGTTCTTACAAATCATAATTTTACTTAATTATTTAATACGTTTTGTACAATTTCGGGAGAATAGTCGTATATTTGCATTCCATATCTATTTGCAAAGGCGGTTTCCCGTCCGACGGCTATTCTTATGCCCGAAATGTACGTTAATTACTTACGGGTGCAAAGATAATAAAAACCGTCCAAACATTATACAAACCGTCTAATTATTTAACATTAATTATACATAATGTATAAAACGGACGCAGAAAAAGACCCTGAAAGGGCAAAAAGATTGAACGAAGTGTATAAATACCTCTTCGCTCACTCCAACATTAACAGCAAGACAAATTTTGCTGATGCGCTGGGAGTCCAAAGAACAGGATTGTCGGCAGCCATGAATGGAAGTAAGGCGAACTTAACTGATAATCTATTTTCAAAAATATGCTCGAAGTTCCCCATTTTTAATCTTGACTATCTCCTGACTGGCATAGGCCAGTTGCTTGCCATTCGTGAAGAAGTTGCGAATGAAGAAATAGAAAAACAGATAAATCCACAGCCAACGTCTTATGTGGATAAATACATCGCTTCACTCGAAAAGCAAGTGAAAGACAAAGACGACCAACTGGCTGACAAGGAAAGAACCATCAGACTTCTGGAGCAGAAGATCGAAATGCTTGAAGCCATGCAGCACATTGATGCTGACAATCCACTACACTATCCATTCCCGATTGGAGTGGCGGACAAAGATGAACGAATACCTACGCGCGTATGAACTTTTATATATATAGTTTAACCTGGTTAGTGGTGGAGTACATTCAGCATTTGTACGCCAATGTTTCCCCACGGTCTAATACCAAAACACGGTTAACCTATTTATATATCGTACTTTCAAGCAATCCGCGCATAGCCCCAAACGGATCACCTTTGATTTGGTGGGGTTATGCGCAAAAATGGGCGCATCCCCCGTAAATAAAGGGAAATCTTAAATTAAGGAGGAATATGAAGAAAAACAAAATAGGACATTATAAGACATTAAACGCGGAAATGTTTCCCAAAATTTCCCCACCAACTTAAAATCGCGGGGAAACATTACGGGGAAACATCCGACAATAAGACTAAAAACAATATGAAAGTAGGAAAGATAACAAATTCAATAGTATGGGATCATCGGGGCCGTGTGCCTGAAGGTGGGAAGGGTCAACTGGAGGTGCGTGTCACTATTCAGCGTAAATCGTATTACTTCGCTACCGGCATTAAGGTGCATCGTTCCGAGTTTGTGGCTGGCCGTATCATCAACTGCCCAGGAGCCACGCAACTGAATGAACGGTTGACTATTATATATGGTAAGGTACTCGCGTGCGTGAACGCTTGCATAGAGGACGGCTCACAGATTGATACTGAAAGCATCCGTAAAATGGTGTGGCAGACTGCTGAATCCATGAATGATGATCCAACGTTCATTCAATGGATAGAGCAGCAGGTTCCGATGCTGAATCTTGCCGACGGCACAAAAAAGCATTATCACACACTCATAGTCCGCTTAATCGAATATGATAAGATGACGCGGTGGAAGGATGTTACCGTGGAAAACATCTACCAATGGGATGCGTGGCTGCACCAGCTGAAGGCTCAGGATGGTGGAAAGATTAGCAATGGCGGTGTATTCACGTACCACAAGTGCCTGAAAGCCTTGCTTAACCGTGCTAAGGATTTCGGCAAAATATCCGAGAACCCGTATATCAATCTGCGAGGGAAGTTCAAACGTGGCGACAGGGAGAGTGTGGAATATCTGACGGAAGCAGAGATGAAGAGTCTGGAGTCTATGATATTGCCCAAAGGCTCCATTCTCGATGTCGTGCATGATTTATTTATCTTCCAGATGTACACCGGCCTTAGTTTTTCAGATATGCAGGCATTCGATATTACAGACTACCGCTGGGACGGTATGCGGTGGAGTTACACTGGCGAACGTATCAAAACGGGCGTTCCGTATGTGTCGAGTCTTCTGCCTCCAGCTGTGAGGGTATTGGAGAAATACGAAATGAAGCTGCCAAAGATATGCAATGCCGATTACAACCGCCACTTGAAGTCTATAGGTGTGATGGCCGGTATCAAGACTAAACTCCACTCTCATCTGGCGCGGCATACATTTGCGACGTATATGCTTAGGAACGGCGTGAAGATTGAGAATGTCAGCAAGATGCTGGGACATACTAATATCACCCAGACGCAGCGGTATGCGAAGGTGCTGGCTCAGAGTGTGCATGAAGAGTGGAATATGATAGCCGAGAAACTGGCCGAGAAATAAAAACCGTGAGCCGGGCTTCGCAGTCGGGCTCACGTTACTTAGAAACAAATAAATTATAAACCTAAATAATTAAACGTTATTATTATGAACTAACTTTGATCTGATATGTGCCTTCATTCTCGAAGATGATGGAGCTATCCATGCAATCGCAGACGGCCACCTCGGAGTCACCGCCGACATATAGCAGCACGTTGCTCTGTCGACCAATGTCTTCGACCAAGGCGTCTGCCAACGGACTGCGACCGCCGAGACCTATGGTGCGATGGTCAAGAACCGTTCCGCCACCATCCATGATGTCTGCATCCTCGCTATACGTGAGGCCGTAGAACGTCTTCGAGCCTCCGGCTGGTATCGTCACGGGGCCGTCTGCGAAGCGGATATGTGGCGTGCGGTTGTAGACACCCATCCACCCGATATACTCGCCGTTCTTGGTTGGATTGGCCAGAATCAAACATAGGTCGCCGTCGAGCGTCACATCCTCGTCCTTGCGGTTTTCGATGCAGACGTTGATACTGATGACCGTATCGCTCGGCTCTTCGCCGTTCACGCGCTGCTTCGTTTCCTCGTAACTGCTGCGCAGCCCGGTCATGGCGTTGATGATGGGCAGAATCATCGTACCGAACAGACGACCATATATGACGTCGCTGTTCCAGTGGTAACGGCTGACAGTGCGGTTAACTCCAACCTGATAGGCAGCTGTCTCATACTGCTCCAGTCGGCTCTCGTCGCCGGTCATCTGTCCGAGCATCATAGCCACTGTCCACGTCATGGCGGCATGACCTGATGGATAGCTCTTTGGCTTTTCATTGACAAAACCGTCCTCTTGCGCCCACCTGTCAGCAGATTCCTTGCTGTCGGCAAAGATACAAGAGATGTCAATATTATACAAAGCATTGAGCGGGTCTCCATTAATATCACTCCTTGCAGAGGCACTATTGCCAGCCGTACCTCCGCATGGTCTACGCCTGCCATACTGATTGTGGAAGGTCGGATAACGGCTGTTGTCGGCTATCTTCATCACCTCGTAGAAGAACTTCAGCGAGTTTGTCGGTGTTCCGTAGCCACCGCCCGTGAACATCTTATTATACAAATCAGCGAACGGACCTGCAATCTCATAGACATCCATAACGGCCTGCGCTACTTCCTTAAACCAATAATAAGAATAATTAGTATAAAGCCCAAGTCGCGTCCCGTCATGTATGCCGTCGAACTTCACGAGCTTCTTGCCGAAGAAAAAGTGGTCTGTCGCCCGTGATGCTGCCACGGCCTCCAGTATGCGCTTCTTCTCCTCATGAGTATATCCCTCCCATATATCGAGACCTGTCTGTGCACCCATATTGAAGTTATTCACCGCATAGTCATCAACCGCGAGGTCGCTCTTGTAGTTATCCAAATACCAATTCTGAATAGCACCGTCGAGACAGAACTGCTCCTTCGGCTGCCCCTGGTCGTATGGCTTCACACGATCATCACAACCATTGGCGTATGGTCCTGCTGCCGACGGGATGATGATGTCGGAATTTACGAGATAACCCACAGCCTGCATCTGACCGTCGTCACCCTTGTAGCCGAGGCCACTCCAGTCTGAGGCATTGATGACCGTACCGCCGATCTCGTTGCGCATAGCATCCATATCGCCAAAAGAGTATTTGCATCTTGTCATCACATAACAGCCACCGGCGGCAAACCTCGCAATCATCGGGTCAGCGTGAATGTGCAACCCATAGAGAGGCACAGCCCTGCCACCGCCTAACTCGTATGCCAGACCAAACAACTTCGTTTGCATGTTGATGTTCTCCGTGCCGCATGTCGGCACCAGTTCTGCCAACTGCATGGCCATTAGCCAGGCGTGCATGGAGTTGTAGGCGATGTCGATGTAAGTCTTCTCGTCGCCGCGCAGGTTGATGAGATCGCGGTACGTCTCTGGCGAGAACATCCACGAGTCCTGTTTCTTCCATTCCGTGTCTGCTTTGTCCCACGCCTTCAGCAGATACTCGTAGAGGTTGGGTGTGTTGCCGTCCGAAATAGGCTTAAAGCCAAACTCGGCCAATTTGTTGTTCATCTCCGCGATGAGGTCGCCGATTCTGAGTCTGTTCTCAAACGGATCGGGTTCAGGTGTCGGTTCCGGCGTGTCACCGTCTTCGCCCTTGACTAATACCATACATGCGCCGTTTGGCACGTCGATTACTTCGTGGCTTTGCTCGGTGTCAATTGTGACCGTCGCCTTGCCGTTAATCGTTTTTACTGTTGCGATTCTGTTCATAGTTCCTTATATAATTAATGAGGGCTCAATATCCCAATCATAAACCATTGCATCACCACTGCACCTGGCCGTCATTCCTGAATCAGACAAATGACCGTTGCCTGCATAAACAAAAACACGACACTTTGTGACAGAGCTTGGTACTATGAATTTGATCCAAGTCTCTTGGGTTGGTGCCTGATTGTTCGGGGCTACATAAGCATGATGGCCACCAAGCACACTGAGAGGCGTGTTATCAGTATAGTATGATGCAGAAGCTATCACATATTGGCTGTCTGGCCGTCCGGCTCCTACAACTGTTCCTGGCTGACAGACATAGATGACGACTTCACGATATTGACCGCCATTGAACGTAATGCTATGTGTACTGTCAATATAGAACGGCCTTGCATCAACAAGGGCAGAAACTTGCACCATGCCATTCGACAATTTTGCCTTTACTGAGAATCTGGCATCTTCTGTCGTTACAGAGCCATTGGGGATGGCTAACTCTGGGCACTGCATATTTGGTATTGTAGCGAGGTGTGCGCCGTTCAGACTGCCAGGCCCAGGGTTCAGATTTCCGCCAGACGTATCTTGCAAAATCTCTTGGCTTGCATAGAACGGCATGATGTAATAGATGTGTCCAACTGCAAGGTTACCGCCATTCGTGTTAAAACCGAAATACCGATTGCCTGTTGTCCAAATCTTCGCCATGTTATCGGCTTTGTCTATAAGCGCAAATCCAAAATAGCATGCACCCCAATACGCTGTCAGAATGTCTTCAGGTGTGATGTAACTCCTCTGCGTGATTGGCAAACTGTCATCCTCACTATGCATCATAGCCACATCAATACTCCATCCTCCTTCGTTGGGACCTGTCAATATCAGGCTTGATGGTGCGGATATGCTGCCGATTGGTGCTGTGGCTTTGTGGTCGTATTGTAGAAAGTCAAGTTGGCGATATGGGAAATTTCCGCCACTTGGTCTTAAATATTCCCAAACGCTCGGGTTTTCTGGTGAATATGGGCTTCCGTAATTGTTGGCAAACAGCGACTCAAGGTTGTCGGCACGTCTTGATCTTATTCCGTACTTAATGATGTTATTGAAGTTATCCCATGTATCTCTCCACCACTGCGTCGAGAGGGTTTCGTCCCATGTCGTGCCACCTTGCGCAAGTTGCCCTGTGGTGTCAATCAGTCCGACTTGTGCAGACTTCACCGGCTTGAATTTCGACCACATGTTAATATTCGGACTGACACACAGCGTACCGAGGTCAGGCGAGGAATCGCCGATGGCACGCTGTATGTCGTAGATTTCGACGGGGGCTGTCACAACGCCGTTGCTATACGCCATAATCTTTCTTTTTTAGGATTCGTTTTCGGGTTTCACGAGCACCGCCTCCAACTCGTCAATCTGTGCGAAGCTCCAGTCATTCGAGATGCACAGCCGATTGAAGGTCTCGTGGCTCATCGTGCGTGTGATCACGCTTACTTCCTGTTGGGCGAGGTCTTCCACGACCTTCTCCACAAACTGAGCGATGTGGCTTTCATCCTCCATCTCTTCCTTCGCCTTCTCAATCGCGTCATTCACGGCCTCCTGCATCTCTGTGAACACGGGTTTCAACTGCCGCAGCAGACGGATGAAAGCCACCTTCTCGTCATCGTTCATCTTCTTCATCGAAGCGACAGACAGAAATCTGTACACTTCAGCAATTCTTTTCTTTGTCATAGTTCCTTTGAATTTAATTGGTGAATAGTTCCTTCTCTATTCGCTGCAAACGCTGTTCGTGGTTTACTACCCGTTTTGCAATAATCATTGAACTGATCAAAGCAGCCACTCCATAGTCCAGCGACAGCACGCCATCGTTGTCGCGCACTACCTCGTGGAGTATCTTCTGCCATTCCTGGGCGATGGCACCGGCCTGCACGCTCTGGTCTTTCTGCTTGTCCTTCCATGTGAAGAGGATGGGCTGAGTCTGTGCAATATCTTCTACCGTCAGTGTCGGTGTACCTATCTTGTCTTTTAGATTAATGTCTGATGCAGTCGTCATATAACCGGCTGAATAGACACCGACACTTGTCCTGATTTCGACGGCAGAATAGAACATGGTTTCCTTGAAGTTGAACTTCTCGCCATTGACGGCTACTGCCAGAAAGTCTTCGCCTGAAGATGTTGTTTTCTTGAGATAGTAGGAACTATCCTCGCCGATGAAGATGGTTGGATATGCCTTACCGTCCATATAGATGTCGTTAACATCATTCAAATCACCGCTGACATCCTGCGGTACGCCATTAGCCGTCCAATAAATCTTTCCCCATGCCTGCTTGTTGACGGTGGTCAGACATGCTGCATAATCAGCTACGCCATTCGTGAAGTAGCTTGCCAATGTACCTATATCATCAAGGTCATAAGTCTCGCCCGCCGTGCCTGAGAGGGTGAAGCCAAGGGCAGTGTTGATCATCGAAGCATTGATGCCTGTCAGGAATGCGTCGAGATTATAGGTCTCGCCCGCCGTGCCTGAGATGGTAAAGCCGAGTGCCGTGTTTATAGTCGTGCTGCTAAAACCGTTTGTGAAGGTATAGGCTGAATCCCAATTCGTCTGTTTGGCCGTTGTCGGAAGAGAATAACCAGAAGCGAAGGCCAGTGCCAGTGTGCCGCTACCAGTAATAGGCGATCCTGAGATAGCAAAGCCTGTCGGAACGCTCATGGAGACGCTTGTGACAGTACCTCCACCAATCGACGGCATGTTCTCGTTCACCCAATGTGTGTTACGATACACGAGAATCTGACCACTATGGAGTGTATTGTCGTCAATGTCCACGTCCTCCAAATCGTGCAACGTGCCACTACTTCCGCTGCCACCGCTGCCCACACCGAGGGCACTCACGTAGGTATCGGTGTAGATGCCTGCACCGACGAGGTGGATGCCAAGTTTGGTGCTATCATACTCCAGATACACGGCCCCCGTGTCGTTAGCGGCATTCGGCTTATAGAGGTAGACTTTTGTAGCAAGCACACCGCCATCGACGTGCAGTTTCACCGTTGGTGCCTGAAGCCCCACGCCCACATTGCCACCCATCAAGTAGGTGTTCGTGCCATCGAAGCCCCACACCCAACCGCCCTCATAGTCGTAGAGCCCTCGGGTGATGACGTTATCGACTGGATTTGCCCAATGCAAGGCGATAAAATGAGTGTTGTCATTGCCGACATGCACAGCCGGGGCTGTGCTGAAGAAATACCCAGACCTTGCAAATATGGCCAATGCCGAGTTGCTTGTGGAGCCAATATTCCTTGTGCCGTTTGTGTCGAAGCTGATGTCTCCGACATTGGTCATGTTGCCCGTCACATCTTGGGGCACGCCTGAAGCGTTCAGATACGTCTGCCCCCACACTTTTTTGGCTGCTGTCACATTCAGGGCGTTGGCCTTCTTCGCGTTCTTGCTCGCGTCAAAATAGTCGAGGGGTTTGAACATCTCATAGCCAGTTGCCAGCGACAGGGCGAAGGTGCCCGATGCTGTGCTGATGGTGGCCGTGTTGCCTGGCGTGCCTGAGCCGAGGGCAACCAACAAGCCACTGTTTGCGGGTGTGGTCAGCGTGACAGACTGGATGACACCCCCGCTTTGCTGGATGGTCTGCGCGACCCACTTGCTGTAAGTGGCATTATAGGTGAGCACCTTGCCATTATCGGCTAAAGTGCCGTCGAGACCATAGACCATCGTACCGCCTGCATTCGGCTTCACGTCAATGAGGTTGTAGAGGGCAGACGTGCTGCCGCTGCCGCCACCAGTGCCCAGCCCGAGGGCTGACAGGAAACTATCAGTATATGCACCGGCCTTGATCTTGATTTTGGTTATTTCAGTCTTGACGGTCGTCGTCACGCCACCCTCCGTCGTGGTCTTCGTCTCTGGCAGTTCGTTAGGCTCAAACACGTAGTCCACCTTGACAGGCGTACCAGAGCCAATCGTCGTTGTCTTCTTACCCTGAATCTCAAAAATCTCATTGAAGAAATCCTTGCCGATGTAGTTCTCATCCACCCAGCTGGCAGACACGCCACCAAAGCTGACACCACCGCCACGACTGTAAACGGAAGTTGCCTCACGGCGGGCAATTCGTCTGATTTGGTCTTCTGTTAATTGCATACCTTCACATCGTTAGTTGTATTACTGTTCTGCCGGGAGTGATAAAGCACCGACACCTACAAAACCGAAACTTCCCGTCATCAGGTTTCCTCTTGTGGCCGTCACCTTGTAGGTCTTTAAGATGGCCGAACCAGTCAGATAAACAGCTCCTGTGTTGTCGTTCATGCAGATGGTTAGCGTATAGGTCTTGCCTATGGTGAGTTCGTTATTAACATATAATCTGCTTGCCACATCGCTTGGAGATGTTACTAAGAAGCTGGTATTGACACTCCATTCCTTTCTGCCTGCGATGAACGACCTCCACGAACCTGTCGTAGGAGATGCTATTTCCAATACTTCACTCTCAACCGTGATGTCGTTCGACTTCGTGGCAGCGATAGCCGTTCCGCCAAGTTTGATGATGATGTTATTTCCGTTTGTTGCCATTGCCGTATCAGTCTAAATTAATGATTTGTATATCTGTTTCTCCATTCCACCAGTCAACGGACTGTGAAAGTATTCCATAGTTACGAACACCATTTGTCACGCTGTCGATAGGTTGTACCCAATCCCTTACTTTTACGGTCAATATCTCGCGCGACTTATTCAAGATAGACGCACGCCGTTCAACGCCTATCTCGTCGTATTTCGTTGTGACATATCCATGCGAAGCATTCAATGCCATTCCTGAACCGTATTGCGTTCCTCGCTTGCTGGTAATGATGCATCCAATCATGTAGTCATCCTGATATAAACCAGATAACAGACGGATGATGTTGTTTTGGTCATAGTCAGGAGTTGGCAGACTTACATCGTTTGTTCCTCTCATCACGCTGATGCTAATGCCTGAAATCAGATAGCCGATGGATGTATAGATATCGAAGTCGGCGGTTGCTTCGGCGTTAGCCAATAACTCGAAGTATACGGAATAATAACCTGCACTCAGTCCGCTCGGCATATCAATTGCGAATCCGTTCACGCTGTCGAGCGTTCTTTCTGCCACATAGTCCAAAGTATAGATTGTATTTTTCATTGTGACTTGGCCGTTGTCGATAACCATCCAGCAGGTGCTTTCGGTTGTTGTCCATGAATAACGGGTGTGTGTAGAACCTGATGGGTAGTCTGACTTCAACCAATAGTTGCCAACCCTCAGTTTGCAGTGTACACGTTTGATAAAGTCACCAGATTGTGTGGCGTTGTACCATGCTGCCACGGCGAAGTTAATACTTAATGCCGCATACTCATTGTCTTGCAGATAGACATAGGTAGGAATGTTAAAGACGATAGCAGATTCAGGACTTCCCGCCTTTGCCTTTTGTGAATAGACAAAGAAAGCATCTGACCATGAAGAACCTTCTTGGTCGGCGGTGTTCCATGCCACGTCGCGCTTCCTGATAATCTGACCGCCAGAGTCAGATGATATCTCGCTGATCCATTCTGTTTTCTGTATGCCGTTCTTATATGGCTGCACTTCTGCATTTCCATAAAAAAGCAGGTTTGTTGGTACGGTCTGCGTGTATGCACCTTCAACAGAGAAATGTTTAAAAAAGTCGCTGATACTATAAACATCTTCGGCTTTCTCTGAGCTGGTGTCAAACTCACCTTTGATTCGACGATACACCTTTGAGTAACTTTGCTTGTTATCGTTACCGCAGATGGTCAAAGAGTCAAGCGTGTGACTGGTCCATTGCGATGCTTGCGAGTTACCAGAAGGATCAATGTCTACATAATTGATGTCTGTATCAGGATAAACCACGAAAAAGAACGTATTCTCGTATTCGTGTAGACTGATGCCGAAGTATTGACAGAAATGCTCCACGCACTCATATATAGATATAGACTCATAAATGTTCGTGGTGCTTCTTTCCGTGCGCTCTGGAATGGTCAGGAACTTACGGAAGTTATTGTTCTGCACATATACGTCCTTGACGGGTGTCTCAGCAGGTGCCGTGATATAGATATTCTTAGGACAATAACTGTTGATGGTTCTAATTAAGTCGAAAAGACTGGTGTAACCCTCCGATTGTGTGAACATCACGCCCTTCATAGCCTCCATTACAGACATGACAGGTATCTCTATCTCGTAAGGCATCGGAGCCCACGGCTGGCTGTATTGCTCAGGCTTCAGAAACCCCATCCACAAGACTGTCGTGTTATGTCTGAACACCACAGGGCGATCCGTACACTGAGTGGGTCGCAGTTCGTTGACGATAGTAGCAGATTCTACATAAAACCTGATATAACCGCTTTGTGTCCTGATGGGCATGTACATATTTTCATCCGTGTCTTCGTTTGTGACAAAGGCCATTGGTGCGCCTGTGAGAGGAATCACGGTTGATCCAGTATACGTGTTGTCATAGATGTCGACGTAGAAGTCGGCCTCCTGAAGAGATTTGAAATGTATCTGCCAATGTACTGCCATAGCTTATCTGAATCTCGTTGTTACATATTCACCGCGACCTGTTCTGCGTCCATTGTTATTGATGGCGAGACGTATATCTTCGCCTTTGATGGTGGCGGTCAGATTGAGGTTGCTAATATTATTACCTTGTAATTGTGAAGCCAGGTTGCCAGCTTGGGCGCGATTCAGGATGATTTCGCCTGCATTGGCCATGATGGGTATCTGGTCGCCGCTGTAGGTGTTCCCTTTGATTTCGCCGCCTCGTTCATAGCCTGTTGCAGCGTGAACTTGTGAGATGGTTGTCGTCATCGAAGCTATAGAAGCGGCAGCAGCCCCAATGAATGCCCAGATGTTTGATTTGGTCGTTTTATCAGCGGCCAACGCACTTGCATACGCTTGTGCGATAGTGGCGATAGCCTGTGCCACGATTGCCATCACTTTCGCGCTCGGGTCTTCGATAGATGACAAAGCAGAACCTACCTGGTTAAATGCCGATGCAGCAGCTTGAGCAGACTTAGCAGAGTCTTTCATACCTTCGTCAATATTGACAGTTGTAAATTGTTCTATCTGCTTTTTCTTGTCGATGATAGCCTGCAAAACAGTTTGGTATGCTTCCGTATTTGGAGCCGTTTCAAGGATATCACGAAGATGCTGAAGTTCCGCATTAAGTTGTTGTAGTGGCGCAAGAGGAAGATTGTCGAGCTGGAGGCTCTTGCTAAGGTCTGGGAGTGTGCCTGCGAACTGTGCCCGCTTACCACCCGTAATATCGTCGATGTCGCCCTGCCACAGATTCACGCCGTTCAGCTTTCCTTCGGCTTGTGCCTTCTGGAGAGCCATCGTGTTCTGCATCTCCTTCAGTTTGGCTTCTGCTTCGACAAGTGGCTGGAGGTATTGGTCGCGGACATCAGCCCCGGCCTCGTTCCATTGCTTAGTGAGCTTCTGAACGAGTGCCTGCTGTGCCGCGATGCTGTCGGCGGCAAAAGTAGGAGTGGTCGTTGTTTTGCCACCGCCAGAGCCACCACGACCTCCAGAACCTTGCAAGGCATAGCGGTTACCTTTGAACTCCTCGCGGGCTGCTGATGTCCCCTCACTGACGGCCTGGGCATAGGCAGCGATACCCTTCTGTATGCGTGTCTCACCTTCAGTGATAGCCTTGGCGATGGCATATTGCTTCTGTTGCTCCTTAGTGAGTGCATTGATGTCAAAGACCTTATATTGTCGCTCATAGGTACCGCCTTGGCTGTCGCTGATAGTCTGGGTGCGGGTCACCATACCGCGCTGCTGAAGTGTTTCGTAGTTGCGCTTGTATTTATCAAATTCTCCCTGTCCGCCCTTCATGATACGGTCAACGGCGTATTTGATAGTGGCATCATTGATACCGGCACCACCGACGCTGTTCACGCCATTACGAATGGTCTGAAAAGCAGACTGACTGCCTGCTGCCATGCCAGCCGATACGCTCTGCTTCTGTAGTGCTGCGAGCCGTTCTGTGGCTGCTTTCAATTTCGCATCCACATTTTCACCCTGCTGTTTTGCAAGGCGAAGTTCTGCAATTTCCTTCTGAGTGATGGCGATAGCAGCTGCATTGTTGCTCTTGATGCTCCCGAGACGGTCAAACACGTCGTACAGGTCACGGCCTCCCTGAATGGCTGCACTAAGGTTTTGGAAGAAATTGCTCCAGTTGCCATTATTCAACGTATCGAGGAATACGCTGTAGGCACCTTTCGCACCTTCAACCGTTCTTCCCCATTCGTCGATGTTGGACTCAGACTGAAAGAAAGCATCCTTGGCAACTTTCAAAGCAGTTGTTGTCACACCAACCACACCGCCAAACTTCGTCACCATGTCGATGTTCAGTCCGAACTTACCAGCCACTTGATCAAGTGCATCCTTCAGGCCACCGCCACCGTTGAGCGACTTGTTTATATCGTCAAGTTCCGTCTTGCCTTCCTGAATGCGCCCTTTGAGCGTGTTCAGACTTTCGCTCAGAGCCTTACCGAATGGAGATGCTTTCTCTTCGTCTGTCA
>Ga0326512_10002079_pt1 | contig 14903 bp, 12 predicted proteins | sample 1_2617_0518_D_FD_203652 | JGI IMG/M metagenome (GOLD analysis project Ga0326512, IMG submission 203652) | Bovine rumen microbial communities from UC Davis, California, United States - 1_2617_0518 | ecosystem: Host-associated > Mammals > Digestive system > Stomach > Rumen | place: USA... | reverse complement strand
AGTACGCAATAAACTCACTGATGCAAATGGCAAAGTAGTTAGTGCAATGAACGACTATGACAACGCTGTTTCCAAGTCATCTGGTATCATCAGCCAAGAAGATGAAATCATACAAAATGCAAAAAAAGTTCTTGGTGAAAGAAATGATATTCTAAACTCAATCCAAAATGACTTGACAATAGTGTCAAACAACAATGTTTCTCATGGATTAGACATGGCAGCCAATGCCGGTACCCATGAAGCCACGGGAATTAGCAAAGGTATAATAAGTCAAGATTTAATGACTCACGCAATTATCGATGACAATCCTGATTTGGTGGATTTAATAAATGATCCCGAGAAGCGCAAATACACGTTAGACAATGACGCTATAGCCCAGTTAACCGCAGACGACAACAATAACAATAACAAATAAAAACCAATTATTGCAATTATGACAGACCAGGAATTTTACCAGGAAGAGTTTATCGTCATGCTGACCATCGACGGTACATCGTATGACGAAATCGAGGTGAAGGTCACCGATCCGAACAAGACAATACGTGACCAGATAAACAGTATTGTCCAAGTGTTTGAACTGCCCAAGATGGACAACGGCGGCAACCCCATCCAGTACCTGTTGGGCAAACTGATGGAAGACGATGAGGAGCCTGTCATCCTGGAGTTTGAGGACGAGAACGGTCGCGAGATGGCCCTCATCGACTACGACATCCAACCGCTGGACCACCTGCATCTTATTTCTGTTCCCATCGCGGGAGGAAGTAAAAAGTAAAAAGTGAAAAGTGAAAAAGTTATGAATCCAGCAATAAACAACTTCAACCTGAAGGAACTCAAAGGCCGTGATGCCCGTCTGTTCCAGGAATGGAAGGAACTGGATACCGTGTGTAGCAAGCGCAAGGCGAACAGTCCCAATCCATTCAAGCCCTCACTGTCGTATATCATTCGGCGAAAAAATGCCATGGGACTGCCCACGGAGTTCGAGATATGGTATAGATGCAAGTCCATCGTAGGCGTGGAAGACACGCCGGCACCACGTAAGCCCATCTTCGGCTACCTGCACAAGATGAGTGTGGTGCTGCCCAACAACTACCCGTCTGCCGATGGCAATCCTGTATTCACCTTCCTCACCGACATCTGGCACCCGAACATCCGCAGTAGCGGCAGCTTCAAGGGGCACGTATGTCTGACCATCAAGGAGATGGGCGTACTGGCCAGTATCAAGGACTTGGTACTGCGTGTGGAACGCTACCTGAAGTATCAGATGTACCATGCCCAAAACACCTACCCCTATCCAGAAGACCAGGGTGTGGCCGAATGGGTGCGCGAAGAGGGTGAGCCTAACGGCTGGATAAAGTTCGCTCAAGACAATCCTGAGCCTGAAGCAAAGCCTGCCCCCCCCACCCCATCTACCAACGTGGAAGAGGGCAATACCAAGAAGAAGATTACAATAACATTATAATCAATTAAGGAGAAAAAGACCATGATGAGAAAATTTTTATTTCTGGCCTTTGGCCTTTGTTTGACAATACTCTCCGCACAAGCCGACGAGCAAAAGAAAGTGAGTCTGAGTGGAGACCACACCCAGGAGACTATCAGCTTAGGGTACTGCAACATCTTTGCCACCCTGAACGATGCTAACAGTGATGATGCAGCCTCGGTGAACATCGAACTGGAAAACCTGGACGAATCGAACGTACTGATTCTGTTCGATCAGGCCTATTCGGAAAAAAGCATTAAAAAAATGCCAACCTCCATACGGTTTGACAAGAAGTTCGGCGGTACCAAGAACAAGCGAATCATCGACCCATACAACAACAAGTTGAACCAGGTGATGCTTTTCAAGCCGTCGGACAAGCTAAGGATACCCGCCGTTACGGTTAACAACGACCAGGTCACCAAATGCATCATGCCTATCTACATTGCCAAATACAAGGGAAAGAAAAAACTCATCCTGCTCGAAAAGCAAGTGATAGAACTTGACATCGAGGCTTCACTGAAACCCAGCAAGGAGTTTCTCTCCGTCAGCGGTGAAGTAGAGAAACTGGAGAAGGAATTGTCAGGGAAGATTTTCTGCACGAATCCTAAACACAAGCCATCGCTCAGTAAGCAAAAGGAGTCCTACGAGAGCAAGGTCAACGCACTGAAGGAGAAAGTCGATGGCATCATTGCCGCCCATGGTTGGTCAGCAGGAGATGCAGGCTATAAGCGCTTTAATGCGTTGAAGGAAAAGCTTGACAACGTGAGTTTCCGTGAAGGCGACTGTGGCAGGCATAAAGATCGTTCAGGTCACACATGCAGCTATTGTGCACTATCACTTCAGCAAATTTACCACAAGTTGGATGACTGCTACAAGAAAATCTATAGCAGCAGCAACCGACAGGAAGCCAAGGCCAGTGTCATTAGTCAGGTGAATGCGCTTTATCAGTGTTGCACCGATGCCAGTTGTAGTAAGCATGCTGCAGCATGGAAAAAGGGCGGTGACTACAAGAACAAGATCATAGAACGCTACAACCGCATCAAGAACCTATGACAAGCATGCGACGAAAACTATGTTGCCTGGCCCTTTGCCTAACGGGGTGTATCAGCGTCTTTTCAAAAGAAGTAAAAGACACGCTTTACTCATCCGGCGGCGACAGAGTCATCGTGGATTACAGCTTGACTCAAAACGGCGGACAGGTAACCGTTAAGTTCAATACGGTCTTGAAAAAGCTGGGCGCACGCACAAAAGAGAAATACAAGAAGCTCGATGAGATAGCAGTTGTCATCTTTGACCGGACAGGCAACTATAGGGACATCAATTTCGACGGTCAGGGGACAAATGCCTTTATGATTCCGTCGAATGTGACTTACACACCATCATCGGACGGTTTTTTCCTATTGCAGGACAGCCCGGTCCTACAGTTCACCGTAAAGCCAGGCGAAGAGGCCAACTTGTCCATACCACTCTATTTGGCACATTACGAGAAGAAGCGCCATTACAAGGTATTCGGCCAGTGTGGCATGCTACAATTGGAAGTAAAGCCTAACAAGTCCCGTAGCGGCGGCATGGCTGCAGGGAACGGTTCTGACAATCTGCCAGGAGGTGAGACAACCATCACATCCGAAGAGTTGGTGGACGAAGGCATTGCTCCTGTTGACGAGGCATCCATCCGTATCAGCACCATCAGATCTATGCTGGACAAAGCCACCAAATTGCCACTCTCAGAAGATTTGACCCATGAGGTGTCGATGCTTCGCGAACTTCGCTTCAAAATCACCGACCCTGACATCAGCCAGCAAATCACTGCGACGCTTGAGGCCTACGAAAACAAGAAGCAGGAACTGGAGACACAGGCCGAGGCCAACCAGCAGGCTGCTGCCAATGCCCAGGCTCAGGCCAACCAGGCTGCCCAAGCCCGTACAGACTCTCTTTCGGCCATGTCAGCCCTACAGGCTGCCAAGGACAAGAAAGAGATGATGTGGCTTGTAGGCGGCATTGGTGGATTGGCTCTGCTCTTCTTGGGCGGCAAACAGGTATTCCAGACCATCAAGAACACCCAGCTACAGAAAGCCCAACGGAAAATGATGGAGGACATCTCGAAAATGGCCGGCGGTGGTGTTGGCGCAGCAAACCCATTCGGCAATGTGCCTGGTATGCAGCAAGCTCAACATCAAGTAGAGCAACAGATTGCGCAGAAGACCCGGCGCACACTCAGCAAGGAAGGCGAAGCTGCCAAGCAGCGCCTCCAGCAAATGAAAAAAAAGCCTGAGACTCAGGAAGCGCCCAAGCCCCAACCTAAGAAGCCATCCCTGAACGACCAAATACCCGCGAAATACAAGAGGTGGCGCAAACCAGGGCAATCGCCAAACAACAACGTTTCAATATGACACGCAAATGAAAAAACTAAAATCATTATTAATACTATTAGCCGTATTGCTCTTCTCGGGCATACAGGTACTGGCAATTAAAGGGCCTCGGAAGGCAGATCCTCTCAAGACGGAAGATGTCGTCAATTCTTTCGCTGCCTATATTGAGGAAATACCATATTTGAAGAAATCGGCAGTAGAGTCGCTCCAAAGTGAGTTAGAAAATCACATCAATTGTCTCAAGAGCACTGCGGATAAAGAGGCATACATCAACGCAAACAACCTGCGTTTTTTCATTGTCAACCAGAAGGACTCCGTAGAACGCTACCAAGGCAAGTCAAGCATGCTGATAGAAGATTTCTTGGACCGGTATTCCAAACTGGAATTTGAGGACCGTGACAAGTGCATGGACAAGATGCAGGCTATCTTGAACGACAAGTTAGGTCCATGCGAACAGAGCTTGAACCGGCTTGAAAGGGAAATGAATGCAAAGACCGAGAAGCCTATTATCGATCTGGACAACCAGACCTTACTGATTCTCGGCATTGTTGTCGGTGTACTCCTAATTGTCCTGCTGATCATTGCTATTTCCAAATCGGGGAAGAAAAAAGAGAGCACACCCGTACACCTGCGCGATCCTCACAGCAGCAACAATCCAGAGAGCGGCATAGTAGTACGTCGCAAGACCGCCACCATTCTGAAAAAGCAGAGCTTGGAAGATGTCATCGACAATCCGAACTACATGAAGATTGACGTTGTTGACTTCTGCTACGAATCAGCCGTACGGCGTATGTACATTAAGAACACGTGCATTGAGGAGATCTACAATATGTATGTCCACGACCAGGATGCACCCGACCAGGCCCGAGAATACGGTTGCATGGTCTTGGGACGCTGGGTTCACGATGAGGAGAACAACGAGTATTATGTCTCACTTGAGCAGATTGTACTTCCTGGTGATGACGCACAGTTTGAGGAATACGAACTGAACTTTGGCGGCAAGATCAAACTGAAAGTACTGGAGGAACTAAGGAAACTACGCCGCGAGAAAAATCTGCAGTATGACTTGACGTGCTGGATTCACTCACACCCAGGATTAGGCATCTTCTTCAGCAATTCGGACAGCAGCGTGCAGATGCAGCTCAAGCATCCCACCCACCCCAATTTCCTCACGGCCATCGTCGTTGACACCTTGACACCTGGCATGCAGCTCGGAGTGTTCACGTTCCACCGCGACACAACCATCAACACGAAGAACGACCTAAAGAAGCTCTACTCCCTGGCAGAATGGTACCAATGGGCATTAAACAGCAAGGAAAACGAGGAGAGTAAGGGAAACAAAGAAAGCAAGGACGAATCTGAAAGTGACAACGGGAACGTCTCTTTCAACAGCGAAGACTACTTCAACACACTTGCACAAGCAGAGACACACGACAATGACTGCTATGGTATTGAACTGAGCAGCAACATGGTAGTGGACATCTGCATGGCACTGACTGAGCGTAGCAACGGCGTGGGCGGCATGATACACGGAACAACCCACAAGCAAGGACAAAAGACCGAATATCTCGCCGAACAGTTAGTGGACAACGAGGCTCAAGCCACAAACCCACTGATAGGCTACTTCGTAGTTGCCCAGCACCGTAGCATACCCAGTATTCGGAAATATGTAGCCGACAGGCTGGAGGAGATCAAGTTCGTTCTGGTTTACACACCGGCTGACGGTCTGTTGACATCAATCCCCGTGATTGCTGGTGACCTGAGTACGGACATCAAATATTATGGAGAACAAAAACTGGAAGAATTAAAACAATGGACAAAAAGAAGCAGATAATGATGCAAAGAATATGGACAGTTTGCGCCATGCTTGCATTGGCATTGCATGTTTGCGCACAAGATGTTTCACGGATTCAGTTCTGTGACAAGAAATACGAGTACGGACTTGGCAAGGACAGCATTACGCTTTTCCTGAAAGTTCTTGACAGTGAAGGAAACTCAAGTGCTGACATCACAGTGAGCGACCTGGAGAAGTACCTCGTCATCAACGAGGAAGGAACGATGATTGCCTCAGACCGCAGTCAGATAGTATCCCTCAGTTCAGGTCAGCGCATACCTGGTGATTTCACCTTCTCGGTGCTGGTTGACCTCAGCATTCCAGAAAGTGGCAAAGGCCAGATCTTCGAGGCCTTCAGCCAGCTTGTGGAGAGTGCTCCCGACAGTTGTGTATATCTGTCATTCTTTGGCGACGAGGTAACGTCCAGCCAGTTAGTCACTAAGAAAAACTTGCCCGACTTTGAGCCAAAGTTCAAGGATCATTCTGAGAACAAGTACTTCTATGGCGCACTTTACTCGAAACTGGCAGAGTTCAGCACCAAGCCCGCAGAGTTGGAGGGATCGGTCATTGCCAAGACTGGCTACACCAAGAATGAACTCATTGCCCGCCGATCCATGAAAGCCAAGGACAAGAACATTCTCTTTGTATTCATAGACGGCAACCAGCGTGCCAGCGATGAAACCATATCGTTCGTTGAAGTGACAGACTATCAGTCTAATGCAGAAAACATGGTTCCAAAGGTATTCGCGTTCTATTACACCGGTGACGGTATGGACGAGAACGTGGAACTGACGCTTCAGGGAGTATCGGCCCCCCGCGATTCCACTGGCAAGGTGCTTGCCGACCGGCAGGGAGCCTACAAGCCCTCGGCAGACCTGAGCAATGTGCTCAGCAACTTCCAGCAGGCTGTGAAGGATGCCATGTACGACTTTGCTTTCATTTACAAGGCCACCGACGACAAAGCATATACGGGCAAGGTTACCTATACTGCTGAGTGGAAGGGTAAGGAGGCTGGTGAATGCGACTATTCCATCGGCACAGCAGAAACCCCGTGGCCCATCAAGGAAGAAAGTGCAGGAAGTGCTGCAGTCAAGCTGGTTGTCGCTCTCCTCATTGCATTATTGACATTCCTGTTATTCTTCCTGATTTCAAAAGTTCTGATACCTTTCATCAACTCCAAGCGCTTCGCCTCGAAATACTATCAGAACTATGTTCCCGAGGAGAATGTGCAGCGCCGCATCTGCACCTACTGTCGGCAGGACATACTGCCCGGCCAGAAGGTGGTGACGAAATGCAAGCATATCATTCACGTCGGATGCTGGCAGCAGAACGGCTACAAATGTGTAGAATACGGCCAGAACTGCAAGGACGGCATACAGGATTATGTGGATTGGAAAGAGCTTTTCACCAAGTCATCAATGCGTGACAGCTACCAGACGATATCCGGTATCGTGGCTGGTTTGGTCAGCTGGATTATTTTCGAGATCACAGGGCGTGGACTGTTCCCCACCATCGGCTCAGCCATTGCGAACACGTTCTTCTACAACAAGGAGCAGATGGGCAACCTGATGAGCGATTGCGCTGGCAAGGTGTCGGCCTTCCTTACAGTAGGTCTGCTGTTGGGTTTCTTCCTGTCGTTTGCTTTCCGCTATAACGATGAATACCGTAAGAAAGACTTCAAGATTTACTTGAAGATTATTGGTTTGTCACTCCTATCAGGGCTTGTCGGTATGCTGGCCTTCGCGGTGGGCGGTATCATCTTCTGCTTGCTCCTGTCTGTAGTAGGAACAACCTATATTCCCTGGTACTGCTCATTGCCAGCCTACATTCTGTTCTCGGTATGTACGGCTCTGAGCCTGACCATCAAGTCATCTATCCCCCTAAAGAGTGCCCTTCTCGGCGGTCTCTGCTCTGCCATCATCGGTTTCTTCGTGCTCTATCTCGGAGCCGCTGTCAGTACCAGTGCCGGATGGCTTAACATGTTGCTCGACTTCGTCATTTACGGTGGTGGTCTGGGAGCTTCACTCGTGACCGTGAGAATGTTGGCAGAGAAGTACTTCCTGGTCATCAAGAACGGCGTGAAGGCCGGTCAGAAGATACCTATCCACAAATGGATGAACGCCACCGGCGGTGGCAATATTGTACATATCGGTATGACGGGAGAATGTGAGATTCAGATGAACTGGGAGAAGAGCAACAAAGTAGCCAAGCAGCATGTACAGCTGTACATCGACCATGCGAAGTCGTTGCCCATGCTGAAACCTTTAGCTGCCAACGTCATCTATAATGTCAGGACAGATTTGCCTGTCAACAAGCCTATCATCCTTTCCAACAACGACACATTCAAGGTCGGCGATACCGTGTTTGAATATGTAGAGGCTTAAACTATTGGGATATGGAAAACAAACAGCAATATGAATGGGGAGAGGGCGTCTTTACGCTCCTCTCCTGGTTCAAGAAGGACAAAGTAAAGAATGCTCATGTCTTAGTGGCTGGAGCAGGTGCCTTAGGAAATGAAGTGGTCAAGAATCTGGCACTCTTTGGAGTCGGGCACATCTATGTAGCCGACTTCGACCGCATAGAGCTGTCGAACCTGACCCGTTCCGTGCTGTTCCGCGAGGAGGATGCTTACAACCATGCCTTCAAGGCTGATATCGTGGCTAAACGAGCCATGGAAATCAATCCTCAGATTAAAGTGACGCCCATTGTGGGGAACCTGTTTTCTGAAGTGGGATTCGGATTGTACCGTAAAGTTGATGTGGTCATCGGATGCCTTGACAGCCGTATAGCACGTTATCAGCTGAATCGTCTGAGTATGCGAGCCGGCAAGAGCTGGATTGACGGTAGCATTGAGAATCTGACAGGAGCCGTCAAGGTTTACACCCCAGGTTTAAGCTGCTATGAATGTGGATTGTCACGTGAGGAATTCAACCATATCATGCTCCGTACCGGATGTGCCGACGTGGTACGCAACCAAGGCGAGGCAGGTCGGGTGGCAACAACACCAATCAGTGCATCCATCATCGGTGCCATGCAGGTGCAGGAAGCCATGAAGATCATACACCTGTCTCCTGAAGAACAGCCACCATTCAAGACGTTGCAAGGCAAGATGCTACGTTACGAGGGCATGACCTGCACTACAAACACCTACCGTTTTGCCTCATGGAAGAACACCTGTCCGGCCCATGAGCAGTGGGATGATGTGACGGAGTGTATGGAACTGTCCGCAAGCCAGACGGTAGGCACTGTCCTGGAGTGGCTGAAGTCAAGATATGAGGCTGAGTTTGTTGAAATCAACATGCGCAACAACAAATTCATCGACAAAATTATATCCGACCGCCCGGAAAAGGAATTCGACGTGATGATTCCCGAATCAAAACTAGATGCCTATATCAAGGACAACAAGGAGATACGGCAGCTGAGTTACCGTACACTCATCCACAAGAACTTCTATGAGAATATCGATGATCGTTTCCCCTATCAGGACCTGACGCTTCAGCAAATTGGCATACCCCCATTCGACGTGATAGAGGTGTCCACAGACAAGGGAGTGTTCCATCTGGAACTGACGGGCGATGCTGCACTATATGAGTAATCACTGAACTATGATTCCTCCGCAATTACTACCAGGCGACATCAACGCCGAACTGCTCATTGACTACCTGCCGAAAGCCTCCTGCAAGGTGGCTTTACGGGGGTTGCACAAACGCAACACTTACAAGGATGTCATTGAGATGAGCTCACTGACAGATGACAGCATCCTGCTCACCGTTGGCCGGAACAGCATCTACAACTCGTTGCCCGAGTATATGTTCCATCCCATTGACCGCTTCGACAACCTGCCCAAGTACGAAGAGAAAGAGCGCTTTGCACAGCAGTTGGAAGAGCAGAAAGAGGAAATTGAGGATGCTTACCGATTCTTTGCGCCTATCGACATTCTGCTCATCTGGCTGCGTACCCAAGTGAGAAAACGCACTGAAGTGTTTGCCGAAGAAGACATCATCATGCAGCAGATTATCGGTGACAGTCTTACTGAACAGCAACGCAACAACCGTTTCATCTGCCAGCTAATTCCCTTCCTACCCCAGTGCAAGGTAATCCGTGGCAACAAGACGCTGCTGACGCTACTGCTACGCAAGCTGTTCATGGAAGAAGGAATGAGCATCGAAATCAGCCATGAAACGATCAGTTTCACGGACGAGGAGTCCCGCTACCAGAACCAACTTGACATGGATTTAGGCGACGGTTATGTCGGCAACACGTTTGACGACCTGGTAACAGTCTATGACATCCACTACTGGTCTGACGAAGCCTGTAACGGAGGATTATTGAAATTCATCGACGAGATTGAAGAACTGCGTGTGTTTGTCAAAGACTTTTTCCTCTCTGTCGAAGAGGAACTGCACTTCAACATCTGTCATGACGAGCCTCCTTTACGGCTTGGTGATGACATGAATAGAAACTACCTGAATTATAATGCAAATATATAAGTACTACTATGCTTAAAAGAATAAACTGGAAAAAAGGAATGCGCCTGACAGACGAGGTGCTGAAGACGGCTGACCGCTATGCCGACGAAACCATCAGCCAGGCTATGACTTTGGCAGCTGCCGGACGTTTCGGCCTTTTCCCCTCAGCACGACCGTTCCACTTGTCACTCAGCGTCAACAAAGGGTTTGTCGATGTCGAAGCCTTGTCATGTCTGGCCATCACCCGTGGCGGACAAATCATCGACACGGAGTTTGACACAAAATTCACCAATTCGTTTGATACACGTGTACAAATACCACATCAGGACGATGTCAAGGAATATATTCTGGCCATTGCCTTAAAACCTGACGCATGGCAAGAAAACGACGAGGGCTACAAGACACCCGTTTTTGTCTTCTCACTCATTGCCCCGAACGTTGCACTGCCCGACAATGCGATGCCGATAGGACGGATTGTCAACGACAACGGCTGGCGTGAGGACAACACGAGTTTCGTCCCACCATGCCTGTACCTCTCATCGCACCCCAAGTTCGAAGAACTCCACGCGCAGTTTATCGACCTGCTGAGAAGCATCAACGAGAAGACACGCCAACAGGCAAACGGCGGCGCACAGAAAGCCATCAGCATCTACTGGCCCGTTGTACAGCAGATGTTGATCACGGCTAATACCGAACATGAAGAGATGACACCGATGCGCCTGCAGTCATGCGTCCAGCAGGTTGTCGCCGCTTTTACCTTAGCTTGCGACATGGACGAAGCACTGGCATTGGAAGATGCCGAAACTTTCCGTAACCATGTACATGCACCATACAACTATAAAATAGCTTATCTGCGTATCAAACAGGGACTTGGCATCTGCTATTCAATTAGCGAGAAAATAGATAAGTTCAGCCTCTTACAGGTACAGGCTCCCGAGCCTCAGAAGGTTGAGCCACCAAAGCCAAAGGTTGATACTCGCAGATTTTGGGACGGTAAGAAGATATGAGTTTCATCAGTACACCTCTCGTATTTCAGAATTCGGGAGCATCCATCCTCCGCGACATCAACGACCACATCAGAATGCTTGACAACCTGGTGGAACTTGTTGTGTTTACGCCACGGGGCAGTTTCGCTGCCGATCCTGACTTTGGCTTCGAATACTGGAACCATGAATTCTCCAATGTGCATTACCGTGAGTTCAACAACAGCCAGTTAGGGCGGGTTGCGAAGGGATTGCAGAACGAGGTTACCAAGAAGGAATGCGAGGACAGCATTCGCAACAGTCTGGCCACCTACGAGCCTATGCTGAAAAATGTTGCAGTATCCATTGTCTTAAGCACTGCCGTTGACCGGCCTCTGCGCAGGAAGAAGACAGCATCCAAATACGAGGTGAACGTTGTCGTGGAAGGGCAACTCGACGACGGGCTGGGAACGCTCCAGCCATACAGAAAGAATGTGGTGTTCCTGGTTGAACCCACCGTGAAACGTTTCAGATAAAAAGACTGCTATGGACATAGAATTAGAGAAAAGAATCAAAGAGGCGGTAGAGGTATTGCAGCAGTTGTCGGCAGAGCCCATCAATTTTCATGAGATGGACCCCATCGCCAAGATGATGCTTGTTGCCATGGTCGGTGAGGTGCAGAAGGTGCTGGACTACGTCGATGACATGGGAAAGAGGCTCGTTGAACGCTTCTGTACAGACTTCATACCTCGCCAGCAGGTTGATGCCATGCCAGCTATCTGTCTGTTGCACCCTCTACTGAAAGCCCGTGGCGACAGCGGATTGGTCAGTGTGGGATCTGAGGCTACATTTGCCTACAAACACGAGGGGTTAAAGCAACCCCTCACGTATATACCTATCTTTAATACAGCCCTGATCCCTCACTCCGGACTTTACCTGCTCAACCATCACTATCTGTACGAAGACGGCAAGACCATCAAGATCAATATGAGCGGAACCAACCAACTGTGGGTAGGCATCAAAACAGCAACAGAGGTGGATTGCCTTTGCGGACTCTCCCTGCTTGTTACCGGTACTAACGGCATTACACCCGAACACATCTATGCCGGTATTGACAGTCAGGAAATAGACTTCTCAACCATGCGAGAAATGGAAAATATCGAAATGGTGGAGCCTTTTGATGCCCAGCAGTCTTCAGGCGAGTTCTTCTCGTTTGTCGAGAACTGGAAAGAGAACCTATTAAATATGGGAGATGCTGCTCTCATTTACATCACTGATGAGATGCAAGACCGTGACACTTTCAAGCCCAAGGCTTACCCACGCGAGTTCCAGCAATGGCTTGAAAGCGAAGTGCTCGACTGCTTCCAGTCCAGCACCCTCTGGCTGCGCCTCGTTTTCCCCGAAGGCTACGTAGTGCCTGATGATTGTAAGGTAACCCTCAACATCTTGCCTGTAACCAACATTGACGTCTGTTCCCTCACGCTGACGCAGACACAGCCGATTGCCAAGTTGCAAAAACAAGACGGTAGCTACTTCCTCCATATTCTGGAGACGAGTACTGCTTCTCATAAGCAGGGCTTCAACATGAAGAACGATGAGATACTTGTCCGCGACTTCGAGGCGAAATGCTACGACAATGGTGACTTATACCGCGATGTCCGCCATCTGTACAACCGTTTCATCGATGATTACTATGCTTTCATTGAGTATAATGGCATTAAGGACGGCGAGATACTCCGACAGTTGCGCGAGTCCATCAACAGACTGGGCAAGAGCGTGGGTGTGCAAAACCAGAAATTCAAGTTTGACAGTGGCACTTACGTCATGAAAAACATGAACCAGTATCCTCCCACCACATCCGTCAAGGTTTCGTTTATTACAACCATGGGGAAAATCGGTAATGCGCCTTACGCAGGAGCCATCATGGATAACCGGAAGCATCCGGCACTGGATCAGAAGGTGGAGATTGTTGTCTCTGGAATGGGAGGTGCCGACAAAGCCAGCGTTGACGACCGCTACGAACAACTGCGCTATTATGCCCTGACCAACGACCGTCTTTACACCCGCATGGACATTGACGCCTATCTGCGCAAAGACCTGCTGGCAGAGTTCGGGAAGGATGAGTTCCGACGTATCTATATCAAGATGTCTGTCCAGGGAGCTGGCGGCGGACCGTCACTGAAACGTGGATTGTACATTGACATTGAGTTCCGTGACCGCAAGAACTATGAGCATGCCCGCTCCATTTCCTACGACCATCTGATTGAGCAGCGCATTCATAATCGTTCCTGCATTGCGATGCCTGTCATAGTTACATTAAAGAACTTAGAGGAATAAGGATATGGATGTTTTTGAATCCACTCAACTTCGAAATACCTTTATCAAAAAGGTTGGCAGCGAATTTAAGGATGGTCCCATTATTCGAGGCAAGAAGATTATGGCAGGGAAACTAAAACCTGAGATACGAAAAGATTTCATTCCAGACATTCCGGAATTACCAAAAATCAAGATTGACTTCATCAAGCATATCGGCCGGCTGTTTTTGTTGCTCTCAATAGTTGTGTCCACTGCACACGCACAATCCTCGTCCGATATTCAGAACTACATCAATCAGTACAAGCAGATTGCACTTGACCAAGAGAAGCAGTTCGGCATTCCGGCCAGCATCACACTGGCACAGGGCATTCTGGAATCTGGAGCAGGACGTAGCGGACTGACCCGCAACTCCAACAACCACTTTGGCATCAAGGCTATGGGCGGCTGGAACGGAGCCGTTTACCATGCATGGGATGACGAACCTCAGAAAAGCCGTTTCCGCGTCTATAGCAATGCTGCCGAATCGTTCCGGGACCATTCACTGTTCCTGAAAAACAACGGGCGCTACCGCAGTCTGTTCTCGAAGAGTGTCTATGACTACCGCGGCTGGGCCATCGGTCTGCAAAAGGCAGGCTATGCCACAGCCACGAACTATGCCTCGGCACTCATCGGTTTCATTGACTCCTACCGGCTCTATGCCATCAATGGCGGCGTGAAACTGCGTGCCGGTAAGACAGTCATCATCACCCACACTGCCTCTAATGGCAGGAAACCGACATTCGACGCCTCCTGCCAGCAAGACGAAGACGAGCAGTCCGAAGAAGAACAGACCGTCAGTAATGCCATCAAACGCTGGGTAGTAGATATCAACGATGTACGCTGCACCATACTCTACCCTGGCATGACACTCTCGTCCATTGCCATGAAATACGACATCTCCAAACAGGATCTGCTGGAATTCAACGAGATTGCCTCAGAGGCAAATGTAAACGAAGGCGACATCATTTACTTGGATAAGAAAAAGAAGAAATATACTGGCGCCCAAGACTTTTATCGGGCAAAAGTTGGCGATACACTCTATAACATATCGCAGCAATTCGGTATCAGGCTTTCCAACCTTGCAAAAATGAACGACAAGGACTTGTTTTCAACACTGACCGAAGGAGAAAGGATAAAGCTTAAATAAGCATAATGTTTGACATTGTCAATTTCGCCAAAAACGGCGAACTATTTGATGGTCATTATTATCTCATTCGCCCATTAAGCGTAGATGGAGCTACTGCAGATGTCTGGCTTGCCTTAGACACGAACACCGTGAAAGATGTGGGCAGGCTTTCTGCAATCAAGCATCTGCGGGATTGGGAATATGAGAGAATCGGGTTAGTTGTAGCAATTAAAATCTATCGCCCCCAGAATGCGCTTGACATAGAAGGTGAGCAACGGTTCCGGGATGAATATATGATAGTGTACAATTGT
>Ga0326512_10002078_pt1 | contig 14911 bp, 20 predicted proteins | sample 1_2617_0518_D_FD_203652 | JGI IMG/M metagenome (GOLD analysis project Ga0326512, IMG submission 203652) | Bovine rumen microbial communities from UC Davis, California, United States - 1_2617_0518 | ecosystem: Host-associated > Mammals > Digestive system > Stomach > Rumen | place: USA... | reverse complement strand
AACTACAATAAATAATGTAACAGGCAATTATATTGCACTCTTATTGGAATAAAAAAACTTACATTCTTACATTTGTACTTACGCATTTTTAACATAAAAAACGCTTGAAAACCCCTAAAAATGGGAAAAACTTACATTCTTACATAATTTTAGGGGGGACACTTATATATATATAATATATTTTTTAAAAAAAGTACTATATATATATAGCTTCTACTAAAATATGTAAGAAACGTAAGTTTACTAGTATTTTAGGGAAATTTATGTAAGTTTTTTTGTAAGTAAACTTACATAAAATGTAAGTTTACTTAAAAAAAGTAAAAAAAGGGAGCTTAAAAAAATGAATAAATATGATGATTTAGAGTTAACAGTACTTTCTTGCTTATTGCAGAAACCTGAATATATGAAAAATACAATTTTAAAAGATGAATATTTTGTAAAACATAAAAGACTTTGGATTTTTATGAAAACGTTTTACAAAAAATATAAAACTTTTGATTTTAATCTAATGTATGCAGTCGTAGACAATAAATTTAAATTTATGATGCATATACAGCAACTAGCAGACTATGAGATTTTAACAAATCATTTTAAAGAATATGAACTGATGCTAAAAGAAAAATATTATGAAGATAAAAAAGAGCAATGGATAAGAGAACAAATGTTCGGTTTAGTTAATCAATTTTATGTAAAAATTATTAATTTGAGTGAATTTAAGTTAAAATGTGATAAAATTTACAGCGATGCAGATATTATTTTTGAAAAGGAGAAATAATGAAATTATACAGTGAAAATAAAGATTATAAATTATATCAAGGCAATATGCTAGATATGTTAGATGTTATTGAAAAAGAAAGCATAGATAGTATAGTGACAGACCCACCTTATGAATTAAATTTCATGAGTAAAGGGTGGGATAACGCAGGTGTTAGCTTTCAAAAAGAAACTTGGCAAAAATGCTATGAAATATTAAAACCAGGTGGTTATTTACTTGCTTTTGGAGGTAGTAGGACATTTCATAGAATAGCCTGTGCTATTGAAGATGCAGGGTTTGAAATAAGAGATACTATTATGTGGTTGTATGGTAGTGGTTTTCCTAAATCAATGAATATAGGACTTGCTATTGACAAGAAAAGCGGAGTAGAAAGCAAGGTTGTAGGAACACAAACAAAAGGAAGTTCTGCACTTGCAGGTAATCATAATGGTAATTGGTGTGATAATCAACAAGATGGGACATTTGAAATTAAAAAAGCAAATACACAAAACGATTATTTAAAGTTAATAGAAGAAGAATTAAAAAAGCAAGGAGTTGAAAATATAGAATGGAAGTAATATGTGATTATTGTAAAAAACAATTTACATATAAAGGTGGTAAAGTTCATTTTAATAGAAGCAAAAAACATTATTGTTCAATAAATTGCTTATGTGAAAGTAATAGAAAATATAAAGAATATCATAGCAAGAAAAATAAAAGATATTCAATATGGTGTAGTGCTAAAAAAAGAGCAAAATTAAAAGGATTAGAATTTAATATTGAATTAGAAGATATACCTGAAATACCAAAATATTGTCCTGTATTAGGAATAAAAATAAAAAGTAATGATACAAATGCACCATTAGATAGTTCGCCATCATTAGATAGAATAGATAGTAAAAAAGGTTATGTTAAAGGTAATGTAAGAATTATAAGCAATAGAGCAAATAGAATTAAAAGTGATGCTACTATTGAAGAATTAAGAAAGGTGTTAGAAGATTATGAAAAAATATCAAGTAAAAATAAATAATATGAAATTAGAAATAATACAAGATGATGATGGCAAGTTTATAACGCCTTATTTATGTATTGAAGATTGGGGAAAGTTTGGCACAGCATTAAAACCATCATTTGAACCTATTATAGTTGCAAGAAAACCATTTAAAGGTAGTTTAGTAGATAATGTAATAGAATATGGTGTTGGTGGAATAAATATTGATGAGTGTAGGGTTGAGCCAACTGGAGAAGATATAGGAAGAAATAACCATAAAAATCCATACGGAAATGACAGAACTTGGAGTGTTTCAAAAACGCCACCACAAAATACAACAGGAAGATATGACGGTCGTTTCCCAGCAAATACAATTCTAACCTATGATGAATCTGATTTTGATGAAGTATGTGGTGGTTTTCCTAATACTAAAAGTACACCTAGAACGCCAACAAAAGGTGGAACAGGTGGAATAGGACAAGCAACTAATTTCCAAAGGGGTAGTGAAGCAAGCAATTTTAATGATAGTGGTTCTGCATCAAGATATTTCTATTGTGCTAAAGCAAGTAAGAAAGATAGAGATGAGGGACTTGAAGGATTTGAGGAAAAAGAATTAAATTTAATTGGACAGCTACCAGATGGATTTGTAAGCTCTTATGGCAATGTTAGAAATAAACCTTTACCAAAGAAAAACACTCACCCAACAGTTAAGCCTACAACTTTAATGCAATACTTAGTAAGACTTGTAACTCCAAACTATGGTACAATACTCGACCCTTTTAACGGCTCAGGTAGCACAGGGAAAGCCGTTATGTATGAAAATAAAGAACGTAATAAGAATTACAAGTACATAGGAATTGAATTGACAGAGGAATATTTGCCAATTGCAAAAGCAAGAATTGAGTATGTATGCAACTTAAAAAAAGACAATTCACAAATGAGCATTTTTGATTATAATGGGGTAGATAATGAATAACATCATAATTGTGGACAGCAGAGAAAAGGGACATAAAAAAATCTTAGAATATTTTGATAAAGTCGGACAAGATTATATAATTTCAAAACTTGATGCAGGGGATTATATGTTATTTAAAGATTTTAGCACTATTATAGACCGAAAAAATAATCTCCTAGAGTTATCCTCCAATCTTTGCAAAACGTCCGAACATGAACGTGTTAAGAGGGAAATACAACGAGCTAAAGAATTGGGATGCGAAAATTTTATATTTTTAATATCTGACAGTAAAATAAAATCAATTGAAGATATTAAAAATTGGAGTTCAAAATATACAAAAGTTAAAGGATTGACTTTATTAAAAATAATGTTGACCATGAAAAAACGTTATAACGTGAGATTTATTATAGTCCCTCGCAAAGATATGGGCAGGAAAATTATTGAATTATTAAATAAAACCAAAACTAAAACTAAATAGTAATATTTTGTTACTATTTATTTTTTTGGTAAAATATGTTATAATTTATTTAATAAAAGGCGGTGATACAGTTGGCAAATGAAAAAAATAAAGGTGGCAGGCCAAAAAAAGTTATTGATTATAATGCCGTTGAAAAACTTGCTAGTTTACAATGTACACAGGAAGAAATTGCAACATTTTTAGAGCTTTCCGTTAGGACGCTTCAAAGAGATGAAGAGTTTTGTCGTCTTTATAAAAAAGGCCAAGAAAGTGGCAAAATGAGTTTAAGAAGAATACAATACAAATTAGCTGAAAAAAACGCAAGCATGGCGATATTTTTAGGTAAACAATATCTAGGTCAAAAAGATGTTATTGAAAACATTGAAAATCAAACTGCTAAAATAACAATAGTAAATTCACTTCCAAAAGATGATGAAAATGAACCAAGTAATTGATATCAAAAATATAATTGCTTCGCACTTTTATAAAACATTTAATAGTAAGAAACCACACCAGATTTATGCAGGCGGAAGAGCTAGTACAAAAACAAGTATGATAGCATTAAAAATAAATGAATTTAACCTTGAACACGAAAATTGCAATGCAATAGTTATTAAAAGATATGCTAATACAATTAGAAATAGCGTTTTTAAGGAAATTAAAAGAGCTTTAAAACGGTTAGGATTAAATGAAGGAATTGACTATAAGGCAACTATAAGTCCTTTCCAGATACATTTATTTCAAACTAATAATGACATTTATTTTACTGGTGGCGATGATTATGAAAAAGTAAAAGGTTTTATTGATGAGGATGCACCAATTAAAATGGTTTGGTTTGAAGAATTAACAGAGTTTGACAGTCCAGACCAGATAGACCAGATTATAGCTACATTTTCAAGAGGAAATGATGACTGGTTTATAACAATGTATTCATATAATCCACCTAAGAACAAATATCATTGGGTTAATCAGTGGGCAGATAAAATGAAACTAAGAAGCGATGTTTTATATTCACACACAGATTATAGAACAGTTCCAGAAAAGTGGCTTGGAAAAAGTTTTATAGATGAAGCAAAAAGGCTCGAGCGGTATGATAACAAGCGTTATAGGTGGATTTATTTAGGCGAAGTTATAGGAATTGAAGGACTCATTTATAATCCTGATTTGTTTATTATAGAAAAAGCAAATTATATTGAAGAAAAAAAGCTGCGAATTTTATATGTGGATTTTTCAATAGACTGTGGTCATCAAACAAGTGCGACAACGTGCATGGCTTTTGGTTATGCAACAGATGGACGATGGTATTTGTTAGATATGTATTATTATTCACCAAACGAAAAAGCAGTCAAGAAAGCGCCTAGTGAGCTTGCACAAGATTTATTTAATTTTAGGACTTACATATGCAAAAAATATCGAACAATAGTAGACACAGAAACGATTGATAGTGCAGAGGGGGCTTTAAGAAATCAATATTTTGCAATGTTTGGAATTGATTTGCACCCAGTTAATAAAGGCAAAGACAAAGAAGAATTGATTGAGTACTCACAGGACTTTATAGATTTAGGAAAATATGTTATATTAGATATGCCGAACAATTGGATACATATCAAAGAAATGCAAAATTATATGTGGAAAAAGGATAGCATCGAAAAAGGTAAACCAATACCAGATAAAACAGAAAAAGAATTAACAGAAAGCAATTATTACAATACATTCACAAATGATTATTCATATTACTATGCAGACCACAGTTGCGATGCATTTCAATATTGGTGCAAGGATAATTTGCAAAAATTAGGTTTAGAATTTTAAAATGGAGGTTAAAAAATGTGGATTTATGAAGATTTAAAAAAACAATTAGACAAAAAAAGTGTAAATTTAATTGATATTGATTATTATGGATTAATTGACATTTGGGAAAGTTGGTACAAAGGCTCAGTTGATAATTTTCATTTTTATAATGTTACTTATGCAGACGGAACAAAAGGAAAACTTGAAAAAAAGACAATGTCTATGGCGAAAAAACTTGCTGAAGATATGATGAAATTAAATTGGAGTGCTAAATGCGATATTAAGTTAAGCACCGAAGAAAAAACAAAAGCATTATGGCAAGTTTTAGATAGTAAACAAAATAATTTTACAATAATGTTCCCTCAAATGTTAGAATTAGCTTTTGCACTTGGAACAACTGTTATGAGTGAATATAAAGATGAATTAGGCAGGACTAGGATTGAATATATTAAAAATCCTTTAAATGTTGTTCCATATGCTTTTGACAATTTTAATATAACAGGTTTTATTGTATTTGACAGATGGCAAGAGATAGAAAAAAATAAACCTGTGTTTTATACACATTTAACTTATCATGAATTTAAAATTGAAAAAGATGAAAATGATGAATTAAAACAAGTTTATAGAAAATATAATGAACTTTATAAAACAAAAAAAGAAAATAAGCTTGGAAAAGAAATTGATTTTGAAGAAAAATATCCAAATGTTGAACAATTAGTTGAATATGATACAGATACACCTCATTTCCAAATTATTAAGCCACCAATTGTTAATAACGTGGATATTTTAACACCGATGGGAATAAGCATTTTTGCTAATTCTATTGATAAACTAAAAGCTATTGACAATAAATATGATAGTTTTGATATGGAATTTATTGATGGTAAAAGAAGAATACTAGTTGATAAAACGGCTTTAAAATCTGCTCCACAGGTGAATGAAGATGGAACTATATCACAGCAATTGTTCTTTGACAAAAATGATAGAACATACGTTGCTATAAATGGTATGAAAGACCAGCCTGTAAAAGACATAAGTTTTAGTTTAAGATATCAAGAACATATTGATAGTATAAATGCAGAATTAAATTGGTTATCTAGTGCAGTTGGTTTCGGTGAAGAATTTTATAAATTTGATGGAAATGGTCAAGCAACTGCTACTGAAATTTTAAGTCAAAATGATGATGCATTTAGAACTAAACAAGTCTATGAAACTGTGATAAAAGATGTTATAATAGATTTAGTTAAATCAATTTGCTTCTTGGAAAATATAGAAATTAATGAAGATGAAATTGAAATAACAATGGATTATTCAAGATTTGAAAATCAAGAAAAAACACAGCAGAGGCTCGAACGTGAGGTTGCAAATGGCATTACAAGCAAAGTTGAATACCGTATGAAGGTCTATAATGAAGAAGAAAGTGTCGCAAGAGAAAAGATTGAAGAAATTAAAGAAAATGAGCCAAGTTTAAATGACTTAATCGGTGATTAAAATGCCAGATGAAAAAAAGCTGGATAAAACGTTAGAAAGGTTTTACAACAGGTTCAATAAGTATAATACTGAGGTTTTAGAAATTCTAGGAAATGTCATAAAACAATTTGATGGTTTAACAGAAGAACAAGCCCATGCCTTAGCTCAAGAATTGAGGATGGGCTATGATTTAGAAAAGTTAAGAAATGTTTTAGCAAAAATAACAGGAAAATCTATCAAGGATATTGATATTTTACTAGATGAGATTGCAAAAGAAAATGTCAATTTTAGTGAAGTTTATCAAAGAGCAAAAAACGGTGAGTTTATAAGCTATGCAGATAATGAACCCTTGCAAAGAATAGTAGAAAGCATTAAAAAGCAAACTAACGATACATTTTTAAATTTATCTCAAACACAAAATATTGGTTTTACTTTAAAAGATAACAAAGGGAATACCGTTTTTAAACCTTTAACAACCGTTTACAATGAACTAATTGATAAAGCAGTTTATAACGTGTCAATTGGTACAACAGACTATCAAAGTGCTATGGAAAAGACAATTAGAGGTCTTGCCGACAGTGGCATTAAAATTCATGAAGAAAAACTAGCATATGCAAGTGGATATAATAGAAGGATTGACAGTGCAGTCAGGCAAAACGTTTTAACAGGTCTAAGGCAAGTAAATATTGGAGTTCAAGAACAAATAGGCGAAGAATTAGGAGCAGATGGTGTAGAAATATCTGCTCATTATCCATGTGCAGAAGACCATTTATCAATTCAAGGTAAACAATTTTCTAAGGAAAAGTTTGAAAAATTAAACAACAGTTTAGACCGTCCAATTGGTGAATACAATTGCAGACATTTTGTATTTAGTATTATTTTGGGAGTGCAAGAACCTAGCCACACAGATGCTATGTTAGAACAATTTAAACAAGAAAGCCTTGCAAAAGTAGAATATGAAGGAAAAACATATACTAAATATGAGGCTACTCAAGTACAAAGAAAACTCGAAACAGCTATTCGTAGACAAAAAGACAGAAATATCATAGCTAATGCTAGTGGCAACGAAAAAGAAGCTTTAAAAACTCAAGAAAAGATAAACCAATTGATAACAAAATATAATAGTTTTAGTAGAAATGCAGGTTTAAAAACATATAAAAATAGACTAAGAGTAGTTGGTTATGATGACAAAAAATAAATTGTTTAAATTGTAAAAAAAATGTTATAATTTAAACGGGGGATAGTTATGGATAGGGAAATAATTTTTATAGGTGATATACTAGGTTCAATATTGCAACCGATTTACTTTTCACTTTTTCTATTTTATACAAAAGATATAAAAGATAAAAGAGTATTATTTACAATTATAATGATTTTAGAAACGTTATTCTTGAGATGTGTTTTAAAAATATACAATGGAATAGATTTTGAAATTTTATATAGTATTTCAATGTATATTATATTAAGATTAATTTATAAAAAGAAAGCTAGAATAACTGATATAGTTACATTTATATTGTCAGTTTTATTGCTAGGTATTATAAGTATAACAGTATATTTTATATTCGGTATGAACATATTTTCATTATTATTAATTAATACAACTGTATTGATTATAACTTATTTAATAAGATATAAATTACCAAAGATTGATAAATTTTATAATAAATTCTGGAATAGGCATAACAATCCTAAAATGTTTAAAAGCATTACAATAAGAGGTTTTAGTTCAACTATTACAATGATTTTATTTATATTTATGTACTTTTGGTTAATTTATATAATGAAAAAATAGGAGGTGAAATTATGTTCCATACATGGTGGGGATTCTGTGATCCAGTTGAAGGAGAGTAATTATGAAGAATAAACTCAAGCATTTATTTTTTGATAAACCAGACAATATTTTTATATTAATATTGAATGTTTTGATAAATATAGCTTGGGTTTTTCTTTTAGGATATTTTATTAATAAGTCTATTAAAAACACTTTAATAATAATTGTAATATGGACAATGTGTTTGCTTATGGGAAAAGCAAAACACTATAAATCACCATTAAAATGTTTCTTAATGCAATTGTTATTATTTAGTAGTATTTTTATTTCAATAAAAGTAAATATTTATGTAGCATCAATTTTTACAATTTACACAAAGTTCTTATTAAGTGGGCATGCAGATATTGAGGACACAGAAAGCGAAATTGATGATAAGCCTAGTTTTACAGATTTTACATTTTGGAAACCCAAAAATGAAAATAGTGTACATCAAATTTTAATAGATTATTTAAAGTATAATGCTTTAACAGATGAATATCTTGAAGCAGAAAAACTTTTAAAAGAACGAGTGGATACACAAACATTCTTAATTTATAAAAGAAAGTTTTTTAATAATTCTAGTTATGAAAAGATGTGCGAGGAATTTAACATTCCTAATCCCAGAATAAAAGAAGCTCTAGACAAGTGTTATTATTTCTTAATAGGTAGATTGAAATTATAGTCGTACTGACTATATTTTTTTATTTGTAATAAAATAAAATCAAAGGAGGCAAAATATAATTAATGCGTAGTTAAGTGCGGTTATTATATAAGCCTCTTTTTGTTTTTTAGGAGGGTAAAAAATGTATAACAATCCTTATTTAATGAATTACAACCAACAACCAAATATCGATAGAATTGATGCACAGATTAACGAACTAAAAAAAATGAAAGAACAGATGCAGAAACCAATACAGCCAACTAATCTCACACAAAATTTTCAATTAGCTCCTACTCGTGAAAACATGAAATATGCAAATTCTATTGATGATGTGCAAAAAGACATCATAACAGGTGACACACCTTATTTTAGTCGAGATTTGTCTATTTTGTGGATTAAAAATACAAAAGGTGAAATAAAGACCTTTGAATTAAATGAGATAGTTCCTAAAGATGAAAAAGATTTACAAATTGAATTATTACAAGCTCAAATTGATGAATTAAAAAAAGGAATGATGAACCATGAACAATATTTTACAAATGATATTAAAGAACAAGATGCAACAGATACCGCAGAATCTAATGCAACAGCTAGAACAACAGCTAAAAGCACGAAATCCTCAGGCGTTTCAAAGGTATCAAGAAGCAAGAAAGAATAATAATCCTAATGATTTATTGAATGAAACTGTGAATAATTTTAATCCCAACCAAAAACAAGAATGGAATAATATTATGAACATGTTTAAACAAGGTTAAGAGCCTTGCATGAGGGTATTTGCTAGGTAAATACCTTCACACAAGACTCCTAGCATCTTGAAATATTTTAAGGAAGGAGATAGAAAAAATATGAATGGTTCAAATGGCATTCAACCTACAATTGAATTAGCTACTACCAATGGAAATGCTTATCCATATCCTGTTTATACTAACAATGGCGGATTTGGGAACGGTGGTTTTCTAGGAGGTGACGGTATTTGGGCAATTTTGCTATTCGCACTTTTATTTGGTAATGGAAACTGGAGCAATGGTGGCTTTGGCTTTGGCGGAAATGCTTTTGATAACGGTTATGCATGGTTATCTAATGGACAGAAAGAAATCATGAATAATACTAACAATGGTTTTGACACTTTACATTTAAGCAACCAACTAGAAGGGATACAAGGTTCCATTGCAGGATTGAGTAATCAACTTTGTAATAACACAGCTAGTGTAACTGGTGCTATAAACAATGGATTTTCAAACGCTGAAATTGCTAACAATTCAAGACAAATTGCTAACATGCAACAAGCCTTTGCTAGTCAAACAGCTATCACTGGCGGTTTAACTAACCTATCAAGTCAATTTGCTGACTGTTGCTGTGAAAACAGGCTTGCTAATTGTCAAACTCAAAACATTATCCAAAACGAGGGAAATGCAACACGTTTTGCAGATGTAAACAATACTAGGGACATAATTGATGCTCAAACTAGAGGAACTCAAGCTATTCTTGATAAATTATGTCAATTAGAGTTAGACAATGTTAAACTTCAAGTTGATGCTAAGAATGACAAAATAGCAGACCTTCAAAGGGAAATTTCTATGAAGGATTTACAAGCATCTCAATTAGCTCAAAATAACCTTATAACTCAAGGTTTTGCAAATGAAGTTGATGCATTATACAACAGATTGAACAATTGCCCTGTACCAACTACACCTGTATATGGACGTACTCCAATATTCACATGTAATGGTAACGGATGCGGATGTGGAAATTTTACAACTAGTCAGTTTATTTAAAGCAAAAGGTAGAATACTACTAACTCGATAACGAGGCTTGCTAAACGGTGACAAATTGTCACCATCTGAGAATAGGCAAGGCTTATTCTCTTTTATTTTAAGAAAGGAGTTTAATTATGATACAAAGTACAAATGAAGCTATACAAATTTTAGCAACTAATACTAGCGATATAACATTTTCAAATGATGAATTAAAAACAAGAAGTGCTACTTGTAGTGGTTGGTTAAATCATACCGAAGGTACTAGTCAATACACTATCTTAGGTAGTGGGAATTGTTGCCAATCTGCAGTTTATGAAGTTACTTTTAATGCTAATGTCACAGGTGCTACTGCTGGAAGCGTTGAAATTGGATTAAAAGAAAATGGTAGTGCAGTCGTTGGAGCTAGTGCTAATGCGGTTGTTACGCCTGATGAATATCAAAACATTTCATTTACTAAACTAATAAGATTATGCCCACGTGAAAACGTGACTTTAACAGTTGGTTCATTCCCTGCGGTTAGTGAAGTAGTGCCAGCTGTGGAAACTGTACCACCAACAATTAAAAACGCAAATTTAATCATAAAAAAGTTATCTTAGTATGAAAAACAGTAATTTAGATTTAAGTTCATTTATATTGCAATTTTATAGTTTGATTTTATTAATACAAGACTATAACAATACGGATTTGATGCAAGAACTACAAAATCAAGATACCAATTATTTAGAAAAAATCATAAAACAGAATGAGGAAATTTTAAAACTTCTTAAAGAAGGGAGGTAAATCATGGAAAATAATATTGAACAAAAAACAATTGAAAAGACAACTGAATCAATAGAAAAGATTTTAAATGATGGTTTAAATACAAATAATTTAGAAAATTTATATAAATTATCTAAAATCAAACACATGGCAAAGGAGGATAAAGAAATGAATAACTATGGAAATTATGGAGGCAGGAGAGCTGGATATGATAATTATGGACGTGATAATTATGGCAATTATAATAATTATAATGCTAGAGGATATGACATGAGGTACAGAGGACATGATTATATAGACAGAATGTCTGGCGAATATGGAAGATATGAGGATAGCAGACAAAGATACGGTGCTAACAATCAAGAAACAGATAAATCACATCATTATATGATGGAATCATTAAAAGATTTTATTAGTTTTTTATATGAAAATGCAGAAACACCTCAACAGAAACAAGAAATAACACAAGCACTTCAAACTAGCATGAGATAATGTATAAATTTTACAATGCCAATGTATTAAATAAATATGAAGATGATTGTGTTATAAGAGCTATTTCATGTGCAACGGGTAAGTCTTGGGATTACGTTTACGATTATTTAAGTGATATTGCACAATATGAGGGAACATTATTAGATAAAAGAGATTTTGTTATCAATTATTTAGATAACACATACGAACGATTGTACGGTTTAAGGGGAACAGTTGGGCAAATATCAGGATTATTTCCTAACAATACTATTTTAATAACAATGAGCGGGCATATTACATGCAGTAAAAATGGGATTATCTATGATACTTTTGATTGCAGAGATAGACAAGCAGAGTTTGTTTGGCTTGTAAATTAAAACAAAATATGTTATAATTAGTTTGCAACCACTATTAGAAATGAAATAATTAAAAGTGACCATTAAGAGAATAATTATTAACATTTCATAAAAAAACACAAAATTGTGTTTTTTTTATTTTTATGTTATAATTTAAGTGGGTGGATTTATGACAATTGCAATTGATAAAAATAGCATTGATTATATTAAAATTAAAAACAATGTCAATTATTTATATGTGTTTGATGATAACGAATCTTTTACAGATTTAATAGAAAAAAATATTCATTGCATATACTATAAATATTGCCCATTTGTAGAAATTAATTTAACTAATTTTGATTTAGATTGTTTAAAAAAAGCAAAAGTGACTGATAAAGATTTTGATAAATTACCTGATAAAATAGATTATAAATATGCTATTGTTGTACCAAATTTTAATAATGACCATGGGCTTTACAATGGTAAAACTTTTTTACAAAATTGTATAGAAAGTATATTAAATCAAACTTATAAAAATTTTGATTTGATAATAGTTGATGATTGTTCAACAGATGATAGCGTTGAAACTATAAAAAAATATATGAAAAATGATGATAGAATTCATTTAGTAGAAAATAACCGCAAACGTTATAATGGTGGTTCAAGAAACGTTGGCATTGATTATGCATTAGAATATTTCGGAAAATTTGATTATTTTTGTTTTTTGGATTCTGATGACTGGTGGAAACACGAAAAAGTTTTAGAAACAATAAACAGAAGACTTTACGGGCATGATATGGCACTTTTAGGAATGGAATTAATTGATAAAAACGGCGTATTTATGACAAAATTCCACGAATATGATAATTATGAAGATTTTTTCTTAAGTGATAATAAAGTATGGTGTACAGCATGGGCTCGAGTTATTAAGAGAAATAAAATTGTTTATTTTTGTGAAGATACTTTGATGGAAGATAGAGTGTGGAGTTATAGGCAAGCCGATATGATAGACAATTTAGATAAAGTTATTAATATAAAAGAACCGTTATATGTTTGGAATAGAACCAATTCAACAAATAGCGTGTCTATGGTACGCAATGATTATTGGAATGCAAGTGCATATTGTCACATAGGGCATCAATTACAATTAATATCTCAATTAAGGCATAAAGAAATGATACAAATTATTAAAAACAGAGTTGAGATATGCAAAGATAAAATAAGAAAAAATATATTTCAACAATATTAATAAGGAGGAGATAATATGATTAAGTGTAAAGTTGTTGGAAAATTTGATTTAAAAGCTTTCAAAGAATTAAGAAATATCGAAAGAGAAAAAAAAGAACATGAAAGTGCGAAATATGATGGAAAATTATTTGTGAATGACAAATTTGAATGTTCGCAAGAAATGGCGGATTATTTAACAGGAAATAATCCTTTAAATTTGCAAGTTGTAAAAATAATTGAGGTTATACCTGAAAAAGAAGAAATTACAGAAAAAGAAGTACAAGCAGTTGCAAAAGCAATAGTTGAAGAATCAGAAGAAAGAAAAGACACTGTTGAAAACATTATTAACGAAATAATTGAAGAATCAGAAAAAGAAAAACCTCATAAAAAAGCATTTAAAAAGAAAAAAACAAAAAATAAAGAGTAAAAATCAAACCATACAAATGTTTGATTTTTTTTAAATTTTGTGTTATATTTAAGTTGTTAAATTTGTCAAACTTGTAGACTTAAAAAACAAGGTTATAGTCCAACTTAAATGACTATAAAGAAAGGATATCATGGAAGAAGAAATTAAAAATGAAAATGTAGAAACTGAAACTACTACTGTTGAAGAAACAGAAAAAAACAGTGAAAATGTTGAAAAAACATTTACACAAAAAGATGTGGACAATATTGTTAAGGAAAGACTTGCAAAAGCTAAAAAAGGTATACCTAGCAAGGAAGAATTAGCAGAATATAATGAATGGAAAGAAAGTCAAAAAACTCAGCAAGATAAATACAATGAGTTAGTTAAGAAAGATGCTGAAAAGGATACTACTATTTCTGATTTACAAAAAGAAAATCTAGTTTTAAAAGCTGGAGTTACAGATGATGATGATATTGAATTCGTTATCTTTAAAGTAAATAAAATGGAAGGTGACTTTAAAGAAAATCTTAAAAATTATTTGGCTGAAAATCCAAAATTCACAAAAAAACAAGAAACAAAAGCGACTGGAGTTGAAGCAACTAAATCAACAACAGTTACAAAAGAAAGTGGTGTAAGTGCAATTTTAAAAGCAAAACACCCAGAATTATTTGAATAAGAAAAGGAGAGATGAAAAATGGCTAATCCAATAGCTATAAATGGCACTCACAAAAGACGTGAGACTTATGCAACTGAAGTTTTAGCAATGGCTAAATCTAAAACAAATATTTATGATGATTTTTCAACAGATTATGAAATTGACGGTGCAACAGGGGCAATCAAAGTTCCTACAAGAGACGCAACTGTCACAATAAGTAATTATGATATTTTAAATGGTGTTGAATTAACACAAAGTGCTACTGATTATGTAGATTTACCAGTAGACAAAAACTATGCTATTAATGAATTAATAGATGGTTATGAAGCAGAAGCAGTACCTGATAATATTCGTGCTAATAGAATTGAAGCAGCAGGTTATTCATTAGGATTAAAGAAAGAAAATA
>Ga0326512_10002077_pt1 | contig 14918 bp, 23 predicted proteins | sample 1_2617_0518_D_FD_203652 | JGI IMG/M metagenome (GOLD analysis project Ga0326512, IMG submission 203652) | Bovine rumen microbial communities from UC Davis, California, United States - 1_2617_0518 | ecosystem: Host-associated > Mammals > Digestive system > Stomach > Rumen | place: USA... | reverse complement strand
CTGTACCTTTTCAATGTCGTTTGGAATGTCACTTATAGTAACCTCACTAGAGGTTGTGGTACACCAGTCATGTATTGGGTCAAATGTTACACCAAATATATTCTTGGCATTTTGGTCGATGCTGTCCTTTGACGCACCTTGGCTAATATAGCCTTCATGTTGCGAGCAACTTGACAAAAGAAAGATGCTCATAAATAGACAAATTAATTTGTTTTTCATTATAATACCGTAATTCTTTAATAGGTAATTATTTCTTTTGAAATGAGCCAAAGCATTGCATAAACCTTGGCTCAAAGCTATAAATATCACATATCCATCGCTTCATCACCACTAACTCCTTGCGAAAGGTTAGTGAACATTCCTATATTGGAGGTGGATGATGAACCACCAGCACTTTCTTGCATTGCCGCATTTCTAGCCTCCATATACTCATTATACTTATGTATGTAATATTTCCTATCTCGTATTGGCATTTTATCCAACACATCAAATGGTATTTTCACATACATGTGACAAGCAAATAACTCTTCTTTAAGATTCTGCTCGTACATCGGAGATATTGAGGAAAACAGAATCGTCCCAGTTAAGAAAGGTCTTAAATGAGCCACCTCCAAGACTCTCTGGTCTTTCAACCTCGATATTAAAGTCAATACCAGGACTATTGTCATTAATATATCTTCTCAACATCAATGAGTCTCTAGCTGGCATTCTCATTACCCAATTCTTAATAAACTCCTTATCTGTATTACCATTCACACTAACAATCTGCAAAAGTAGGTTATTTGTCATGATTTTTGTAAACTCTGAAGAATTAATCTCCTTGAGTTTCTTTGACCACTTCTCAATGACTTTTGCTGCATTTCTAATACACTTTTTCTCTTGTTCAGAAAGATACTTATCATTTAAGATTGACTGTAGAAGGTCTTCTCTGTTTCTATCGAGCATTGCTGCCTTAGTACCAACACCTTCAAGTTCTGTAATCTTCCTAAGTTTTCTTTCTTGTTTCCTTGTAAGGTATCTGAACTTAACCTTATCGTGTCTAAGTGGTGTCTCGAAATCGAAATATCCATTTTCATCACCTACTAACTTGAATTCCTTTGGCTTCAATGTCTGAAGGTCTACTGTTGTTTCAATCTGTTCACCAGTATCTGGGTCTCTAACCACAATTGGAAAGTCTGGACCATATGATGTTGCTCTCAAATACAATATGATTGCATCAGCATCACCGCTAACCAAGTCATCAACCTTGATTTCATCAGTTTCAATCTTATTCTTAAGCAAATAGTCAATTACAAGGCCATCCTTATACAAATTAGGGGATGTAATGATGTTTTCATCATATGCCGTTAGATAAGATACTGGAACCCTATCCAACTTAGACTTATAGCATTGACCATTACTAGGCAATTGAATCACGTCAAACTGCGCATTAGGGTCAATATCACCGAACATGGAAGTGTCGAATGTAGTTGTATTACTAGGTGTCATATCGATTTCGTTAGGTTCCTCATCTTCACCCTCTTCCATCATAGTTTCCTCTTCATCCTCGACAGTTGCAATGTCTTCCTTGTCTTCGAATGAGAAAATATCAAGTTCATCTCCGCTAAACAAGCTGTCTTGCTTAATTTCCTTCTTTTTACTCACCGACCCAATGCTAGTACTTAGAGGTGAACTTAACTTAACGTCAGCAGTTGGGTCTAGAGACTTGATATGGTCAATATTCTCTTGTTCTGCCCTTTCAATCTGCTTGACAGTTGCTGTCTTTCCCTTCTCCATTGCTTGTTTCTTTGAATTTGCAAGCATAATGTTGGTTTGTTTGAGGATTTCAATCTCCTTCAATTGTTCCTCAGTAAGTTCCTTTTTTCTTGTTGCCATAACTTTTTATATATTGTCAATTAATCTTAGTTTCTCTGCATAAACCACAAACATGTTGTATTCAATTCTATCCATAATTTTACAGTTCTCTAGTATTCCATAAATAGTTTCATTCCCATTATTTAAAAACTTAATCTTTACATTCCTCTTGGGTTCATTGACCCAAGCCCATTCTTCTCCGCTTTTCTCCTTGTATTTGCCAATATTGTCATGTTCCTTGTTCCAAAGAGATAATTCTGTCTCGAACTCCTCTTCAGAAGTGTCCATGTCAAGTTCGAAAATAACGACAAACGATTCTTGCTGCGCAAAATGAGTAATCAGTTCATCAACAGTCTCCTCCTTTCCGTCACCGTTGTAAAGGGTCACATTACAACTCGAATAAGCCACTTTATCGTCGCTCTGAGACGTTTTCTGGCCGAACTTGTATGTTTGGCCATCCGTACCCATAAAAACGTTCTGAGAGCCGTTTTTGAAGTCCATCATGGAATTGTACACAATATCCTTGTTCTTGTTGTAGTCATCTAGTACCTTCTTGCTGTACTCATCAGAACCATAATAGTCATTACTTACGTCAAACGCTCCATCATTATAGTCATAGTATGGTAAATATAACGTTGCCTCCATCTATTTAATCTTATTAACATGTCTTTTATTTTTCTTCTCAATTAACGTTTGCTTCCTATCCTCGATATAAAGTCTTTTCTTAAGTTCCTCCATTACCTTATTTGGGGTCTCCCTTATGTCCTTCTCCCATATCCTCATAATAGGTATGCCATGCTCCATAGCCCACTTGTTCTTGTATTCATCAATCCTCTTATTCCTCTTTTGCATTGGGTTCATATTATCCTCATTGACAAGTCTTGGGTCTGAGTGATAATATGACCCATCAATTTCTAGTAGCAATATATTACCAACTGAAAAATCTGAGGTGTTGCCGTTGATAAATACACCGTAGTCGAAATATCTGCCAATTCCTTTAGCCTCGAATTGCCAAACATATTTAACTCCCAAATTATCAAGGAACTCCCTAGCGAAGTCTTGCTCTAGCTTGGAAGTTCCGAATTGTGGGTGTCTACGTACTGTTTTCTTATTTTTGACAGTACGTTTCGTCGGTTTGTTTATTTTATTAGTCCTATTCCTTGTCGGTTGCTTCATAATATACGTTATTGTACTTAATATTGACGGTAATGCTAGCAAAATCGTCAAAACTGTAACTTAAGCTGCTTCTATATATTCCATCAATCTTAGCATCCACATATTTCTCCACATATACTGGACTTCCGTCTACATTTACATGTAAAATCTTGAAATCGAACTTGCTTTCAATTTTTTCTACTGCCGTCAATAATGCAATCAAGGGTTTTTCCTTGCTTCCGTCACCCCATTCCTCTGTATTAACCATATGGTCGTAGAATGTAATTGAGATTTTGTTGCCATATGAGTCGAAATCAACGCACTTGACTTTATCCTTTTCAATACCCAATTCTTCCAAGTCAACCAAGAACAAATTAGATGAAATCGTATTACCTTCTAGTGAAATCTTATCTATAATGTCCCTAATATCAAGTTTCTTGCATTTTTTATCATTATAAATATTTTCATATGAAAGTTTTTTATTCTCATATGATTTCTCATCTTTACTAGTATTCTTTGTAATGGAGTCATAAAAACCACATTTTTCAACCTTGTTAGAATTATATTCCTTTGGTATTTTGTCATAGAAACTGTATTCTACTTTCTCTTTGTCATAGTTTCCATTGTTAATGTCCTCCCTTAACTTGCTGATTTCAGCCATCTTTGACATCACTTCAGATTGTACTGAATCTATGGCCATCTGACTCACGTTCTTATTATACAACTGCATTAATGTATTATTAAGCATTTCACATTCGTTGGTTTTCAATTTCAACTCGTATTCGATTTCTTGTTTAGTCATAATTTGAATTTATATTTTTTAGTTATTATGTTATTTTTAAAGTTTTTCATTATAAAAAATAAAAGTAAAAATAAATAATTAAATATTTGTTTTTTAGAAATTTTTAACATATATTTGCATAAATAATTTTTTTAATTTTTTTTCTTGTTCATTTACAACAAGTTAGATATAAAAATAAATTTTAAAATAAAAAAAACCATAATTTTTATAATTTTAAAGTGTATTTATTCAATACATCAGATGTAAAAAATAATAAAAAGAGTTATGGTTAACCAAAAATAAATAATAAAAATTAAATTAATGTTAAGTATGGCATCAAAGATTGCTGAATCGTTACTAAAGTATTTTGATGGTGATGAAATGTCATCAAATGTATGGTTAAACAAATATGCATTAAAAGATGAAAATGGGAAAACAATGGAAGAAACCCCAGATGATATGCATAGAAGAATGGCTAAACTATTCGCAGAAGTAGAAGAGTCTTATGAATACAAAACAGACAATAACTTAAAACTTAAGTTAAGTGAATATGGATATAATAGGGAGCATTTAACTGAAGAAAAAATATATGAGTTATTTAAAGGGTTTAAATATGTTGTTCCTGGTGGTTCTGTTATGTCTGGACTCGGTAGTCCACTACCAGTTAGTTTGAGCAATTGTTGGGTAATTGATGGTCCTAATGACTCCATTGATGACATCTTTAGAGTATGTAATGAACAGTCACAATTGTTCAAACGTAGAGGTGGAAATGGATTTGATATTTCAAAGTTACGCCCAAACGGTGCAAAAGTAAATAACTCAGCAAAATATTCTACTGGAGCCGTATCCTTCATGGAACTTTTCAGTAATGTTACAAATACAATAGCACAAAGCGGTAGAAGAGGAGCACTAATGATTTCAATGCATATTGAACACCCAGATGCAAAGGAATTTATCGAAAAGAAACAAGACCTTTCAAAAGTAACTGGAGCAAACATCTCTGTACAAATTGGAGATGACTTTATGAAAGCAGTTATAAATAATCAAGATTTTCTACAAAGATGGCCAATTGATGCTAATTTTAATTGGGACACAACATGCGAATATGATAAACTATATGAGACAATTGATTTAAATGGTAATAAGTGCTATTATAAAAAAGTAAAGGCAAAAGAACTATGGGATAGATTAATTCATTGCGCTTGGAATACAGCAGAACCTGGCATAATCTTCAAAACCAAACACTATGACTATTCTCCAGATGGGTTATATCCACAATTTAGAGGAACTTCAACCAATCCATGTGGTGAAATATTTATGCATGAAGACTCTTGTAGACTTATACACGTAAACCTTGCATCGTTTATCGATAACGAATATACATCAAATGCTAGGATTAATGATGAAAAACTATATGAAGTATTCTATGAAACAATGAGATTAGGAGATGACCTAGTAGACCTTGAGAAAAACGCAATTACCAAAATTCTTAAAAAAATAGAAAACGATGGGGATAAAAACGGTAATGAATATAACCTATACTCAAGACTTTTAACAAATACACTTAACGGAAGAAGATGTGGTGTTGGCTTCTTCGGACTATCTGATGCAATAGCAAAACTAGGTTTGAAATTCGACTCAGAAGAAAGCTTAAAGCAAATATACCATATGATGAGAGTGATGTTCGTTGCAGAAATGGATTCACAAATCGATATGGCAATAACAAGAGGAACATTCCCAAGTTATTCAAAGGAAATAGAAGATAAAGGAAACTCTTGGTATGAAATGATTAAAACAGAACTACCTACACTATTCGAGAAAATGAAAAAGTATGGTAGAAGAAATGTTTCATTCGGTACTGCTGCGCCAACTGGTTCCGTTGCCATGCTTTCACATGTATCTAGCGGCATAGAACCAATATTCATGCCTTTTTATACAAGAAGAGTAAAATGTACAAATGCTACAGATAGAGTTGACTTTGTGGATAAAGACGGAGAGAAATTCACTGAATATATTACAGTACACCCAACACTTAAAAAATGGGCTGAAAATATATTTAAAGAAGATGTAAACTCTTGGAACCAAAATAAATGGCAAGAGGCTTATGAAAAATCGCCTTGGTATAAATCAACGGCAAATGATATTAATTGGGAACAAAGAGTCAGAATACAAGGAATATGCCAAAAGTTTATTACACATAGTATATCTAGCACTATAAATCTTCCAAATAATGTAACCGAAGAAGAAGTCTCAAACATATACTTGAAATCTTGGGAAAACGGACTTAAAGGAGTTACCGTATATAGAGATGGTTGCAGAGGAGGAGTATTCGTATCAACTGAGAAGAAAGAAGAACCTAAAAAAGACGAAAACCTAATGATTGAAAACGGTACAGCCAAAAGAAGGCCAAAAACACTAGATGCTAAGATTATAAGATTCAGTAATAAAGGCGAAAAATGGGTTGGTATCATAGGCATGCTAGACGATAAGCCATATGAACTCTTCAGCGGAATGCTAGAAAAACTTAATATACCTAATTGGGTTGAAAACGGATGCATAATCAAAAACTATGACGAAGTTGAAATAGATGGAACAATAAAGAAAAAATCTAGATACGACCTATGCTATATAGATAAAGACGGATATAGAGTATGCGTAGAAGGAATATCAAGAATATTCAATCCAGAATTTTGGAACTATGGAAAACTTATAAGCGGTCTACTAAGACATAATATGCCAATACCTTATATCATAAAGGTTATTTCAACACTAAAACTAGACGATTCTACAATCAATACTTGGAAAAATGGTATTGTTAGAATACTAAGGAAATTTGAAAATAGTATGGAAGAAGAGGTTGAAGGAGAAAAATGCCCAGAATGTGGAGGAAGACTAGTCCGTGACGGTGGATGTATACATTGTATAGATTGTGGGTATAGTAGATGCAACTAATTAAAAAAGTTAAATAATATTAAAAGTTGAGATAAAATTTGTATATCTCAACTTTTTTCTTTATCTTTGCAAACGATGGAAACAACAATACTACTTTTAATGATTCTATGCCATGTCATAGATGATTTTGTCCTCCAACCAATATGTCTCTCAAATCTGAAACAAAAGGAATGGTGGATTCGACATATAAACGGTAAGAAATATCTGCTCTATAAAAATGACTATAAAATGGCACTACTAATCCATTCGATGTCTTGGAGCATAATGATTCTATTACCCATAATGTTACTAACACAAACGCCACAAATTCTACTTGTAATAGCATTTATGGTCAATACCTTTATACACTATCAAATAGATGATATGAAGGCCAATAAAGAACAAATAAACCTTATCATAGACCAAGGAGCACACCTACTCCAAATAATATTCACTTGGATTGCACTAGTGGCCATGTTCATTATTTAACAGTAAAAAAAAGGTTGTCCGAATTTGGCAACCTTTTTTATTTTATTAATTATTTCATCCAATATTCACCATTGTTTAGTCTGTTCTCAAAATCTGCATTCCTCTCAGCAGCACCAATTGGATATTCGTCGATTATAATTTGGTCTGCAATGTCCTTGCAAACAACTCCACCTTCCCTAAATATGGTGCTTCCATTATAACCATAGCCACTTCCAATCTTTTGCCAATACCAAGGGCATTCATCCTTAATCTCACTGAACCAATATTTTAGATAATCCTCAACATTGTCAAAACCACTATCCTCGGCATCTTGCTCCGCATTTGAAAGATAATAAGCACCAATGTCATATGAACGAACCATGCCCTCAGAACCTACATTACCATCATAGTCCTCTTCTTGATACCATTCATCATTTACACCATGATACTCTTGTGAATCATCGCCACTCAATATCATTTCACTACCTTCAAATATCTTCTTCCTATCGGATAATATCCTATTTACAGACTCCTTAATCATTCGCTGAAGGTCTTGTTCAGTAATCCTATATAATTGCTGTTTCATCTTATTATATGAGTTTAATAACATTATTTCTTTACACCAGTATCTGTTAATACCTTGTCGCTCTCCAAAAAGACCTTTTTGAAAAACTCATATAAAGATGAAGTTGGATGGTCAGCATATTTCTTCAACCCCTCAATTGCAGTTTCTCTAATCTTACCAATTATTGGCTCATGCTGAATGACTTCTTGGGCATGCATGGCAACCTCTTCTTCTGAGTCACCTTGACCCATTTGTCCTTGCTGTTGAACCATTCTAGGGTCAACACCATCTTGTGGCATGCCTTCTCCACCACCCATCATTCCTTGCTCCTCTCCACCGTTGAAAAGGAAATCCTCTGAAAGTTGATTCTTCAATGTGTTCAACTCTTCCATTATAACTTTAATGTCTTTTGCCATAGTATATATACCTTTTTTATTTTTTAAACATGCTTATTTCACTATAAATAGTTAATTAATATTAAAAATTAACGTTTTTCCTTTGATATTTTAAATATATTTCTTATCTTTGCAAAAAAAATATAGAACAAACAGTTGAAGCAGCAATAAAATACTGTCTTGAAAATTTAATTTGATTATGGCACAAGAAGAAAAACTCCTATTACTCCAAGACCTATGTGCAAGGTTGCCTTATAAAGTAATATGTAAAATACATTACACTTTTAACAATGAAACTACTTTTGGGGAAGATGTAGAAACTGAAGATGATTGTACTCTTATTAGAATAGATGTGCAAAACCAAATTGCATATCTCGATTGGATTTGTGATTGGTTTTGTATAGAAGATGTTAAGCCGTATCTCCGTCCAATGTCAAGTATGACTGAGGAGGAAAGGAAAGAATGTAATAAACTTAGACTTGCAGGAGGTATGGCTATTAATGTTGCTGATTATTGTGATTGGCTCAATGCTCATCACTTCGACTATCGTGGGCTTATTGAGAAAGGTCTTGCGTTAGAAGCAACAGAAGGAATGTATAATATAAAAGAGAAATAACTATGGCAAGATAGTGTTTACGAAACGATTATGCTTTGAATGATGATGAAAAATGGAACTCTGGTTGTACTGACGAATGTGGTACACATCATTCATGTGAAGGATGCCCACATAACAGATATATTGGTGATGGAAAACCAATATCAATTTAATTTGAATAACTATGGCAACAATTAAAGAAGATTACGTTAGTTTTGAAACAGCAAAACTTTTGAAGGAGAAGGGATTTGACTGGGAATGTGAATATTTCTATGATTATTATAAAGAAAATGACGAATACATAGTTTGTTCCATTGGAGGAAGTTGTAATAGAGAAGACTATCCATCAGAATATTCTATGCCAACCCTTCAAATGGCAATGAAGTGGCTGAGAGAAGATAAAAGGATTCTCATTTCAATATATTGTCATATAGATAAAGGCTATTGGTTTTGTATACAGAATTTTATAGAGTCACCTTATAAATTTGCTACTTCTGAAAGCATACATCGAAAAGAAGAAATCTTAGGAAAAATTCAATATCATGATACTTACGAAGATGCTTGTGAAGCAGCCATTAAGTATTGTCTTGAAAACTTAATTTGAATAACTATGGCAAGAATTAAATCATATACAACCATTGAACAAAGTCGTAAGTTGGCAGAGATACTTCCGCTTGAAAGTGCGGATATGTGCTATATTAAGCACTCATCAAGTGGTAAGACCACTTGGGAGTTTAACGAAGATTTTCCTCCAATGATTTTAGGAGACATTTCTATCAATGAAATAACTGCTGAAACATTACCTTGTTGGAGTCTTGCAGCATTGCTTAGTATTATTCCACAAGAAATATTTGATGGTGAATATATTATCAATATTACAGAGGGATGTAATAATAAATGGATAATAACATACGACCATTACGAAAATAACCATTCGTATTATGGACTTTCCACTGGTGCTGATAATCTTGTAGATGCTTGTACGGATATTATCATTAAACTTAAAGAAAGAAATATTATATGAAAAGTTATACAGATTTAGAACAGTCAAAAGTCCTTAGTAAAATACTGCCGCTTGAAAGTGCGGATTATTGTTGGGGTATAGATGCTGAAACTTTACATTATAACAATTCACCTTATCCTTGCGCTTGGAAGGATTATACTTGTAAAGAATATTATATTCCTTGTTGGAGTCTTGCAGCATTGCTTAGTGTCTTGCCAGTTACCGCAATACTCTTAAAAGATGGAAACATATCAAATACGGGCGATATTAAATATAATTGTCAAAGTAGTATGATTAATATTCATAAGTGGTTTGACAACTCTATTGATGCTTGCTACGAAATGATATTAAAGTTACATGAATTAAATTTGTTGTGATTATGGACTACGAGAAATTACATAAAGATACTATAGCCAAACTACAAGAAATAGTTAATAGAGGGAAAATTACAGCGGAAACTGCACGTGGTATATGTGCAGACTTTGTTCCAGAGAGCGAGGATAAGATGATGATTAAGTTCATTAAGAATCAGTTGTTTAATATTAAGAAAACAATTACTGAAAACTATGAACTTGATGCGAAACTTACAAAGGCTATAGATTGGCTTGAAAAGCAAGGTGAAAAAGGAACAAATGGGAATGAGAGGGAAATTCCCTTTTCCGAGCAGAAACCTGCTGATAAGGTTGAACCAAAGTTTAAGATTGGTCAGACAATTAAGAAAGAAGGCTTTAATTTGGGATTTACTATTGTAAAGATTGAAGATGGTTTTTACTATAATGATATGGGTGACAATTTTCCTTTTACTGACCAAGATAATTGGGAACTTGTTGAGCAGAAGTCTATTGATAAGGTTGACCCGAAATTTAAGGTTGGTGATTGGCTTGTAAACATTGAATGTGGTAATGTGGTAATGGTTCTTGAGGTATTAGAAGATAATTATAAACTTGATTACAGTGGAGATACCATTGGGACACTTTGTACAGAACTTGTAGACAATGATTATCGTTTATGGGATATTACCAAAGATACAAAGGATGGTGATGTGCTTGCAGTAGAAGAAATTGAAGAAAAATATCAGTATCCATTTGTTGCTATTTACAAAGAGCGTGGTTTGGACTTCTTTAATTCATATTGCTCTATTGGTTTTGATGGTAAATTTTGTGAAGCCGATACAGGACATTCAACAAAAAAAATTCATCCAGCCACCAAAGAACAACGTGATACTCTAATGAAGGCAATGGCTAATGCTGGATATACATTTGACTTTGAGAAGAAAGAGTTGAGGAAGATTGAGCAAGAACAAACTAAATTTCCAAACGGAGAAGATTATGGTATAGATGGGTTGTATCATGCCATAAGCATTCTTGAAAGGACACTTGGTAAAGTAGATGGCTATCAGTCTGACGATGGTATTCTTGAACATAAGTGTGCTATTGAAGCGGTTAATCGTCTATATAAGCAGAACCCCACTTGGAGTGAAGAGGATGAAGAGATGTTGAACTCTATAGTAGCACGGTTACACTCACATCCTAATGTTGATTTAGAAGAATATAGTAAAGAATATAACTGGCTTAACTATACTCTCAAATCCCTCAGACCTCAGAACACTTGGAAGCCGAGTGATAACGAACTTGAAGTATTAAGACTCGCTGCTGAGAAAGACGGTGCTTGTCTTATGGGGTTATATGAGCAATTAAAGAAACTAAGAAAGTAAAGTTATGAAAGCAAACGAAGCACCAGAAACTTATCCTATTCAATTTAGAGATAAGATAGACGAATATCTATGGAAAGAGCATCACATTTTTGGAGGCTGCTGCTCTTCTATAGAAAGCCTCAAATACTCTGTAGCAAGAGAAGTGGCAGAGAATTTTGTCGAGAAAGCGTGCTCTTGGTTAAAGAGTCATTATAGGGATTATATGTATAATCCTACAGGGGAAAGATTAGATGCATTCTTCGGAGGTGATATGTGTAATGATTTTGAAAACTATATGAAAGGAGAGTAATGGTATGGGAAATTATATTTTTTCATTTAGTATCGGTAAATACGAGATTGGCATGCGCAGAGATTTCTGTTGGTGGTTTAATAATGGCTATACCAGACAGTTTATGTGGTGGTATATTTATAAAAATGATTAAGTAATATGGCACAGTTAATAGACAAAGCTGCTTTAGTAGCGGAGATAGAGAAGAAAAGAAATGAAACGGCTGATAGTAGTCCGTATCTATGTGGTAAGAAATATGCATATAAGAATGTGCTTGAATTTATAAACTCCCTCGAAATGAAAGAGGTGGATAATTGGCATTTACAATCAAAAGAAGACATTGATAACGTTCTCGTAGATTGGGGGCTACATACATTCGTCTGCTTAATGAAAGATGGTACAATACAAAAGTTTAGTGGTATTCAAGACGAATGCTATAACGGCACTATCAATAAGCACTTGAATTGTGTTGATGATAACTACGAATGGGAATATGACGATATTGTTTATTGGATAGAAACTCCGATTATTAAAGCACAGAAAGGATAATAGAACATGGTACAGTATATTGATAAATCCGTTTTAGTAGCGGAGATAGAGAGTAAGAGAAATGATTACATTAATTCTTTTATGACTGAGCAAGTGCATGTGTTAAATGATGTACTTGACTTCCTCGACACCCTTGAAGTGAAAGAGGTGGACTTGGATGCTGAGATAATGAAATATCAAAGAGAAATCTATGATAGGGATACTACTGTAAGAGACGTTGCCAAGCATTTCTTTGAACTTGGGTTAAGAGCAAGAAAGGAGGAAGTTAAATGATTTATTTACTTTTAGGAATTATCCTTTTGTATGGTGGATATTTTATAAACTGGTTGATAACCAAAGATAATAAAGCACAGAAAGGAGAATAGTATGCCGTGTATATTTGATATTAAGAAAGAAGATAGGCATTGCCAATATTGCACTGCTACTATCTGTGATGAGAGACAACCGAAGCTAGTAAAAACATTCACAACTAATAAAATTGAATTATGACACAATTGGCTATTATCCAAAGGATTTGATGTAAGAGGTTTAATAAAAAATGGTCTTGCGTTAGAAGCACCAGAAGGAATGTACAACTTAAATGAGAAATAACTATGGCAACAATTACAGAAGATTATGTGAGTTTTGAAACAGCAAAACTTCTTAGAGATAAAGGTTTTGATAAAGACTGGGTAGATGGTTCTATAGAAAAATATTTAAACGGAACAGAAGGTTATTCTCTACCAACATTAGCAGCGACAATGAAGTGGCTGAGAGAAGTGCATAATTTATGTATCGAACCTTATAGGACTGCATGTGGTTATCTTTATACAATATCTACTATTCCTTATGGAAGTTGTAAATGTAATCCAAAAGAAGGTGGTGATGATGAAGATAGTGGTCAATGGACAACTTACGAAGGTACTTGTGAAGCAGCAATAAAGTATTGTTTAGAAAACTTAATTTAAATAACTATGACAACAATTAAATCATATACAGATTTGGAGCAGTCAAAGAAGTTGACAGAGATACTGCCGATTGAAAGTGCGGATATGAAATATATATCTTTTAGACATAGGGATGAAACTATTGAATGGACTCCACAATTAGGCACTCCTTCAAAGTATGACATTCCTTGTTGGAGTCTTGCAGCATTGTTTGGTGTTCTTACTGAAAATAAGATATGTCATTATGGCAATAGATACTATTGCCAATATATAAGTGAAGGTGACGAGTTTCCTATCTACAGCACAGCTGAATATGACAACCCTGTTGATGCTTGCTACGAAATGATTATTAAACTTAGTAAACTTAAAATGCTGTGATTATGGTAGTATGTAATGAGGGTATCAAAAATCTATTAAAAACTATAAAATAATTTATCAATGAACGAAAAAGAAATAATTAATAAAGGAAAACACCTAGCTTTCCTATTAAGACATGATGCTAATGCACTAGACCAAGGAATAATTGACCTTCATGGATGGAGAAAAGTATCAGAACTAGTTAATTCTCAAGGATATACCAAAGAACTCCTTGAAATAATCGTTGAAACAAATAATAAAAAACGATATGAATTTAATTCTGATAAATCAAAAATACGTGCAAGACAAGGACACTCAATAAACGTTGACGTGGAACTTAAAGAAGCAATACCTCCTAAAGTACTGTATCACGGAACATCCACAAACGCATTAGAATCGATTTACAAGCAAGGAATTGTTAAAGGGGGAAGATTATACGTCCACCTCTCAAAAGACGAACAGACGGCCTTAAAAGTAGGTTCTAGACACGGAAAACCATACGTCATCAAAGTCGATGCAGAAAAAATGACAAAAGACGGAATAAAATTCTATCTATCAAATAATGAAGTATGGCTTACAGATTATGTGGACACAAAATACTTTATTAACTAAAAATACAAAAAAAAGAGTGGAGACTTAAATGTTCTCCACTTTTTATTTTTGGCAATAACATAGAAGTTGACCCAAATATCTAAAAAAATGAGCAGCCAATCAAGGTCGCTCATTTTCTATTGTTTGAATGTTGATTGAACATAATTATTAATAGTAATATTGTTGTTTGATATTGCCTCAATCAATACATCAATGCTATTTGCTAATTCATTACTAACAGTAGATATGATGTTGGGGTCAGTTATATTTTCATCAGAGAATTTATCCTCAATAATTCTTCTAATCATATCAGCATTATTAAAGTCGTATTGACCCACTAAAATCCTTTGTAGAGTTTTCTTCTTATCAATACCATTATTGATGTCTACAAACTTAAGATATTGAATACAAGGTCTTAGTTCTGTTATCCAATGTGCAAAGTCTCTATTATCTTGACTGTATAATTGACAATATTTACAAAGACACCAATTCTCTGCTAGCTGAAATCTAATACTTTCTATTCTTTTGACATACTTCTTTAAGGGTTCTGCCATTTCCATCAGTACTTGCTGAGTTGCATCCCTAACAACTTCTTTTAATTCTTCCTCTGTAAGTACAATCTTCTTCATATCATTACATTGTATTTTTCTACAATAAATATCCTTATTTTTGCAAAGATACATAAAAAAACTGAGAAAAACAAATTCATCGTGATATTTATTATTAAAATAACGAATTAATACGTATTATAATATGAATAATAAAC
>Ga0326512_10002076_pt1 | contig 14919 bp, 16 predicted proteins | sample 1_2617_0518_D_FD_203652 | JGI IMG/M metagenome (GOLD analysis project Ga0326512, IMG submission 203652) | Bovine rumen microbial communities from UC Davis, California, United States - 1_2617_0518 | ecosystem: Host-associated > Mammals > Digestive system > Stomach > Rumen | place: USA... | reverse complement strand
TTTCGACCGTGGTCGGTTTTGCCTCCCACTCTTGCGCCGTGGCATTATAACGTAAACTGTCCGCGTTAGCCTTGCCCGTGGTGTCGACATCGTTGAGGTCGTCTATTGAGCCGACAGTTGACACGGTACCATTGACCCACTCGGCGCCGTTCCATACAAGCGCCTCACCCTGGGCCGCCCCGCTAATGTTTACATCGTCAAGGTCATCAAGCTCGGTAGGTATTGCGTTTAATACGCCCTCCGAGGTCACCGCAAAACCTACACCGTGGCCCGCCGTCGGGGCGCTGTCAAAAACGACATCCTCGGCCGCGTACTGGTCCGCGACTATTGCCGCGACCTGGGTCTCGAGGTTGTGTATTTCGCTGTGCGATTCGATGCCCGTGTCGGCCGACTGTTCACATCCGAGGATAAATTTGAGGGACCCGATGACCGTGTCACCTTTTGTTATTCTAATCTCGCCCAGGCTCGGACCCGTGACCGCTGTCATTTGCTCGGTCGTCGTCACGATGACATAATTGTCGGCCGTATTGACGAGGGTCTCAATGACTTGATTCCCGTCGGGTTTCTTGATGATCGCGTCGACTGTCTCGTCACCCGCCAGGGTGTAAACCTGGGACCCCTCAAATAGGTTAGCCCTAAACTCGCGGCCCTTGTCGAATTGTGTCGCGTGAGCCACGGGCCAGGCCTTGCCCGGTATCAAGTTGAGGTTGATAATTTCCATTTGTTAGCCCTCCATTGCTTTTATTTTTTCTGCCAGGTCGTTGACCTGTGCTTTTAGTTCGTCAATTTCAGCCCTGAGGCGCTTGTTTTCGCTGTCGTGCCTTTTTATGATCGCCTGTAAATAAGGTATCATTTGCAAGTAGTCAAGGCTCGCGGGGCGGTCGTCGGTTTCAGGTGACACAAGCCCCGGTAATATGGGCGCGACATCTTCGGCAATAAAACCGCGTTTGTTTGTGCCCAGGGCCTTATTTTTATAATCAAAACTGACCGCCTCGAGCTCAAGGATCTTGTCGGCATCGTCAAGGGGCTTGATGTTATCTTTTACCTTGCGACTTGATGTTTGCACCAATGATACACAAACAATTTGACCATTAGTGCCCGACATATAAATATTTTGGGTCCCGACATCATCCGCGAGGCTGAAATATGCGCCGCCGTTCTGTGATTCAAGGCGGCCGACCACTACACCGCTTGCGTTGCGTATGCCGTAACCGCCGCCGCCCGCGGAGGTCTGACCCGCCTCGTTTATAAGGGTGCCGTCGGCTTTTCCTAACTGAAACACACCCGACCCGTTGGCATCGTTGGCCCACAATCTAACAAGGCTTTCGTTTGAGCTTGCGGCATACATATACAAAAGGGTGTTACCCGCGCCGTCGACATAAAAAATGCCCTTGCGGGCGTTGTTATCGTTCAAGAGTTCAAGGCTGTTTTTGGCCTGAAAATCTTCCATCCGCGCGCGGCCTGTCGTCATATTTATTGAGCTGTTGCCCTGGCTGTCAGACAATACACCCGCCTTGATGATGTTTGCCGTCAGGGTGCCTGTCACAATTCTCGAGGCATTTATTTTGCCGTCTGCGGTCAGCGCGATGTCATTAAAGGGCCCCTGATAACTTGTGCCGTAACCGAGGCCGCCCTGATTAAAGCGCCACACCTGAGTCGCAGTCGCTTTGTCATCAGTGTTCATTATTAAAATTTGGTCGGGCTTGCCGTCGCCGTCGTCGTCATCAAGGATGACATAACCGCCCTTATTGCCTGTTATCAGTTGGCTTGATTCGTTGACATAGGCCCTTGAGGCTGAATTAGCCGCCGCCTGGCTGTTGGCCGCGATCGTGTCAACGATGTTAGCACGGGCCGAGCCAAATGTGGTTTTTGTGTATCTTTCCTCTAAGACATCCCACACCGTTTTTATACACTTAGCGCTAACCGTTATATTAAGCGGCTCGAAGTAAATGTGCACCGTATCGCCCAGGTCCACCCGTTCTGTTAGGCCTTGCATTTGCACGAAGTCAAGGGTGATAGAATTAGCAACCGTGATGAGGTTATTGTTTGCGATGTATCGCGCCGCCCTGTTGGCAAGTTGGTCCGCGATCGTAACTGAGCTGTCGGGATCTATGTCAGTTGAAAAGTCAATTGCAAGGTCCCTGTCGACATCAAGCACTAACCCTGTCGGCACTTTGTCCCCGACAGTTTTATTGCCGTTAGGGTCAATATAATAAGGGACAATGCCTGTGCATAGGTTTGACATATCAAGCACCTGGGACAAGTCGGTCAGGTTTTTGCCGTATCTGACAGTTACACCGCGGTCCATACCGCGCGCCGCTTTAAGGCTTGCCGTGTAGTTATCAAACAGCCACTCCCCGCCGTATATATCAAGCATTGAGCCCGCCTTGCCACCAAAAAACGACCTGACCGAGCCCGGGGCCTCTATGTTAAAAAGGCCCGCGGTGGTCTTGTCTGTATCAATGGTAAATGCGCCCGCCTGTGCGCCAAGTAAAACGCAAGCCTCGGCCGCTGATGAGGCGGACCCCGTTGTTATTACCTTGCCGCTTAGGTCATAGGAGATGTGGGCCGCCTTGACCTCAAATTTGCCCTTGATGTTTTTACCCACCCGGTAAATTCTGAAAACCTGGGGGGCGCTTGTATAATTTGGCTTAGCCAAAATAAACCTGTTAGGCTGAATGTCAGCCGCGTGTATGCCGTCGGCCGCATAGGTCAGCGACATTTCAAAGGCCCCATTTAATTCCTCGGTTATTTCTGCCGCGATCGTGTCAGACAATACACCGAGCCCGTAATTTGTCGGCACCTGGCCCTCAGTTATGCTGTCAAATAAAATAGGTATCATTTGCCGCCCCTCAAATCGTAAAATAACGCGGTGTTATAGTTGCCTTTGTCACCGCGCCTGTTATGCTGATGTTTGACACACCCGGCGCAATTGTCGGGAAGGTGCCTGTTATGTTTGCGTTCATATTTTCTGCGGGCTGTCTGTATGCGTTCATAGTTTCGCAGTCAATATAAATATAATCGGCAATGTCAGCCGCGATCGTTGCGCCGTCTATTGACAGGCTGATTTCACCTGACCCCTCAATATAAATCAGGGGTTTGCTTGCAAACCTTGTGTCATTCGCGATCTTGTCACCGTCGCTGACATCAATTGCGTTTTCACCGTCTTTATAAAAGCGCTCGGGCCTACAAACAAAGCGCAAAACGGCTGACCCGTATTGCATCATACTGTTTTCGATGTTATCGCCGCCCGCGTAATATGCCAGGCGGTAAACATCAGGCTCGAAGGAGTCCTCGAGGCGGTTGTAACCGCTTTTTGAATTCAGCCAGGCCCCGACCCCGTTTGCGATGTCAACAAGGTCCTTGTCGGCCGTGTCTGCGATGTAAACCTTATATGTGCGCGTGACATCGTTCCACGCGTTCTGTTGATAGATAATAGACCCATTGCGCCCAGGCACCGTGTATACGGTCTGTTTGCGCGTGGGGCGCTCAAAGGCGGGGGCCTCGGTGCAAACTATGCCCAAATCATCCGAGGCCTCGCCCCCATATACCAAAAGGCCGCGCCTGTTGGTGGTAAAGTTAAACAGTTTAGGCATAGACAGCCCCCCTTCTTGCGGTATCTTCGCCCAGGCGCTCCGCGATGATGTCAGCAAGCGCGCCGACATCCTGACCCTCTGCGCCGTAAATATTCATTGTGACGGGCCCGCGGTTTATTGTGGTATTGTCTACCGTTGCGGCACCGCCCGCGCCGTAGGCGCTAACCTCGGCGGTCATAGACCCTGTGAGGTCGTTCATTTGGTCGGTCATTTCGGCTGATACATTGTCCATTTCATCAGCCCAACCGCCGCCAAAACCGAGCGCCGAAAAATAACCGATTTTTTCAAATTCCTTTGAGGGGCTTGCGATTCCTAAAGTTTCTTTTAAGGCCTTAATCGCCTTTTTGCCCAATTTCTTGACCTGATCTACAACCCAGTCCACATCCAGGCCGTTTATTAAGCCCTCGGCCATATCTGAGCCAATTGACACAATTTGACCGGGCAAGCCCGCCAGGGTGTTTATGACATCACCGACAAACTGACCGATAGAGCCTAAAATGTTACTGACCCAGGCGGTAATTGAATTAAACCCATTTATAAAGCCGTTCTGTAAATTGTAAAGCCACATTGTAACGGTGTTATATACACCCGTTATAAAGTTGTTTATTGTGGCCTTGATGTTACCTACCCACAAACTAATTGTCGAGGTAATACTTGACACAATATTTGCGAAAAATGCCTTTATGCTACCGCCCCAGGCATTAAACACCCCGAGGGCCCAATTAAGGCCCTGGCTGACATAAGGCACAACCCAATTATAAAAGCCCATAATTACATCCTTAATGTTTGTAACAAGCCCGACATAATAAGAAATAAACTCGGGTATCACATTGACGAGGGTCTGAATGACCGCGCCAACACATAAAAGGACCGCATCAAGCAAAATTGCCAAATTTTCGGGGGTCGTCAGGGCCGTTGCCACATCACCAATTATGCTAACCACTGCGGGCAATAGCACGGGCAAAATAACACCAATTTGACTCACTACCGCGCCAACAAGTTTTACAATACCGTTGGTAAATGTCTTGACATTGTCCCCGCTTGCAAGCCAGGTGACAAGGTCCGTGATGACCGTTAAAAGGCTTGATGTAATCAGGGGCAAGCATTCCAATACTGTTGACATCAGGCTTGTTATTGCTGATGTAATCACGGGCAATAACTGAGGGATGAGCCCTGTGACCGTGACTAAGGCCTGACTGATAAAGCCAAAAATCGACTCCGCCGCAGTGGGTAGCATTGCGCCAAAACCCTCAAGGACCGACATAACAATTGCGCTTGCTATCTCGAAAAATTGCGGGCTCAGTTCGACAAGGTTTGCGGTGATCTGTGACAAGCCCTGTTTTATCTCTTCAATGCCGCCCTGGCCTGAAAATACCATTGACAGGCCCTTCATAACTTGCGACATACCGGGCAAGAATTTTGACATCATATTATTTTTAACACCGTCAAGCGCCACCCGCATATTTTGTAGCTCGTCTTGATATTCTGCGGCCGCCTTGACCGCATCATCAGACATAATACCGCCGAGCTCCTTGACCTGGGTTTTTAGTTCGTCAGTTTCGGCCGCAGTCATATTGAACAGGGGCGCAAGTTCGACAGCACCCTTGCCCAATAATTCATTTGCCAGGGCCGTGCGCTCGCCTTCGTCAGCGACATTTTGCAAGGCCTCAATTGTTGCCGCCCAGGTTTCCTCCGGGGTCATCGCGGCTAACTGTTCTTGACTTATACCTAAGGCGCTAAAAGCATCATTGCCCTCTTCGGCCGCTATCGTCAGTTTTTTCATTGCGGTTTTCATACCGTCAATTGAGGCGCCCGCGTGTTCAAGAATAAAAGCCCAGGTCTGATAACCCTCCGCGCTCATATTCATTTTTTGGGATTCTTTGTCTATCGTGTTGCCCCATTCGCTGACATCGTTAGCCGCCTCAATAAAGGCCTTGCCCGTTGCGATCGCGGCACCCGCCACCGCCGCAGTGGCCGCCGCAATTACTGCGGCCGTTGCCTTTATGCCTGTTGCTAAGGCATTGCCGAAGTCCTGGCCTGACTGTTCACCGACAGCCTTTGCCGCGGGGCCCGCTGAGGCGCCTAACTGTTCACTGATAGACTGTTGTGCGCCCTCGAGGCTCGGTATGATCGTGACATAAGCATTGCCCACATTGATTTTATTACCGTCAGGCATTAGTCCGCCTCCTTATAAAGTCGCGCATTGCCTCAAGGGTGACAGCACCCTTGCCAATTTTGCGCTTTTTATCATCACCCTTGCCCGGTCGCGGGTAGGGTTTAATTTGCTTTCTTGATTTTCCCTTATTTGCAAGCGCACAAATATTGCTGTTTATGACTTGCAAAAGGTCGTATATATCGGCCAGGATTACATTAGTTTTTAATGTATTCTCCCACCCGGTCTGTTTGCCCAGGTCGCGCGCAAGTGCGCTGTCGGGGCCTACATTTTTGATAAATGACTTGAGGGCCCCCCATTTCAGGGAGCCCCCCAGGTCATCAAGGGTGTATGATGTGCGGGTCATCAAGTCAAAGTTGACCGCCTCGCCGTGATCTTTTACAAATCGCGCGAGGCCGATGATTCCCCCGTTGACACACCCGCCGCCTTTGTCGTTGCCTCGGACCACGCGTTCATTATGTCGGTAATGTCAGCCACCGTCAGGGTGCTCATTACATCAGCGGGTATATAGCGGCCAAAAAAGGCGCGCTGTCCCGATGTCGTGTCAAGGCTGATAAGGTCATCATACAAAATGTCTGACCCGAGCGGGATCTTAAACACCTTGTCATCAAGCTCGAGTTCAAACATTTCATTTGTGGGCCTGTTGGCCCTTTTTGCGTTGAGGTTGAATTTTGGCATAGTTTACCCCCTTGTGTTGTTAAATGTGCTGTCCGTCGTTCTTAGCAAAGGTCCAGGAAGCCGCCTCAATTGTGCACTCCCAAACAATAGCCTCAGTGGGGCTCAGTGTAATGTCGCTGACATCGCGGAGCATACCCTTTGATGTGCCCAACATTAAAAGGTCATCGCCGTCTTTCATCAGGAACAGGAATGCCTGAGGCGCGGCTGATACACCGGGCGCCACTGTTACACTTGTGATCTTGCCGTGCGTTGCATCTGCGGCGGTGACAGTTACATTGTCATTGCCGAAGATAGTCTTGAGGGTGTCTTCTTCAGTGTAAAGAAGGGGCGCTGTTACCGTGCCGCCCTCATCTGAGGCAATAAGGCGCTCGACCTCTTTTGCCCAATTGCGGAGCGGGTCACTGTCTTTACCTGTTGCCCAGGTCAGGCCCGCATCAGATACGGCGCCGCTCTCTACCCAGTCAGCCGCCAGGGTTTCACCGGGGTATGTCGGGAGCGCTGTGCCCGCGGGTGCCGTGTAAAACATACCTGTTACGGCACCGATGCCCAGATTTACTTTATTACTTGCCATAAGTAATTCCTCCTATGTTTTTATGGTATTGTTACGCGCTCGCGATGTGCCCTTATTATCAGGGTCGCGGTGCATAATTTCAGGTCAGGGCGCGCGGGGTCTGCCCCCCACCGCGCCAGGCTGTTGACATTGACACTGCGCAAGGCGCCGACCTGTTGTGCCGCCTGTGCCTCGAGCACACCTATTGCGGTCCGCAGTGTATCAATTGCGGCCTCATCGGTTTCAGCCCTTGAGTCAATTACAACCGTGAAGGTGTCGATCGTGTCGGCCGTATTGCCGCCCGTTGCTGTCACCAACACTGAGGGCAAGGCAAACCCGACAGGCAAGGGCCTGACATAAGCGGTCAGATGATCGCTTAATGCAAGGCGGACCTCGTTTTCAATGTCAACGGGTCGTTGAATGTTTATGCTCATTGTGTCACCGCCCTTGTCAATGCTTTATCTTCGGCCTCGGCTTTTACCGCCGCGGCTGTCGTACTGTGCACAAACCCGAGCCAACGGCCGCCGCCGTAACCGCCGACCTCAACCGAGGCCTCGTAACCGTCACCGCCCGCGTTTGCGTTGGCCCGCTGTGCTATTGTGTTTGATGTGTCAGCCACAAGGTCCCGCACACCGTCAGACAGTAGCAAGGCGCGAAAACCCGCACTGTCAAAAGTTAGCCTAATATCAGACATAATCAGCCCTCCCACCTGACGAGGTTGAGCTGTATGTGCGACAGGCTAAAAGGTGCCGCCCACATTTTGGGCTCGCCGTTTATTGTGAAAACCTGACCCTCAAACATTATGCGGTCACCCGGTCTGACATCAGCGCCCTCGGGCAAATAAGCGGTCATTGACTCGCTTATACCCAAAACGCGCCCATCCTGGGACAAGGCCGTTGCGGCGGGCTGAATTGAACACCCGCCTATTTTTAAGGTGTCAACCGCCTCGGCGGCCCAATTTGGTATTACTGAGCCCCTTGCGGTCGTCTGCCCCGGTCGTATGCGCGTGATTTCCTGATTACAAAAAGCGGGTAGCATTTAGAACACCCCCCTCAGTTTATAAGGCTCCAGGACCTCGCGCGTGTTGTTTGTCAGCCCTGTGGATGACTGACCCGCCCAGGTGGCATTATAAGATACACTAACACCACCGACAGCCTCACTGTTGACCCCGTAGGGGCTTGTAACTGAATGAGTTACAAGGTCGGCTGTCAGTTCTTTTATTGCGGGTATGTCATCACCGCTAAGGCCCGCAGTGTATTTGACAAACACTTTGCTTTTACGGTCAACCCTGTTGACATCGTAAACCCTGAGCAAGCCGCCCGGGGTGATGTCGTATTCTGTCATCAGGTCCCCGATATAATCGCCCGTGTCAGGGTCAAGGCTTGCATTGATTACAACCTTGCTGACACTTGACACAAAGTTTGCCGGGATCTGTATAAGCAAATCACGGCCGACAATAACATTGCGCAAGTCAGCAACACGGCAATAAATGCCACAAACAAGCGAGGGCGCGATGTGCCACCCGCAATAGTTGCGGATTGCCTGGGTCGCACTCGGTATGTTTGCCGCAATACGCGTGTCACTTGCGCTGAATTTGCCGCCCGTAAAACTAACAAAGTCATTGACCGTGATAAAATCTGCGATCGTTTCGCTGTCGGCAATATACCCCCAGGGTGTCAATTTGGGGTTTGAAAAATCGCTCATTTATTGCCTCCTGTTTTTCTTGACTTGTTAGCCGTTGCCTTTTTGGCCTTTGCCGCGGGCTCCGCCTTTTCAGCCTTGATGATGTCATCTGCGGGCTTGTCAGCCTTGACGGGCTCTACATACCCCTCAGGGGCCTTGTCGAGCCACACCTTGCGGCCGTTCACCGTATAGATTTTCATTTGTGCGGGCCTCCTTTCTTTAGTTTTGAAAAAGGGCCCCGGTCAGGGGCCCTTAAAAAGTCGCTTTACTCGCCGTCGTGAGCAAGAAGGACTACACCCTTGAGGTCAACGACAGCCGCCGCAAGGCGCTCCTCGCCCAACAGGGTGACCCTGTTACAAAGGGCATCATCCTCGTTCTGCTCATAGACCTTGACATCAAGGCCGCCCTTCTTCCATACCTTGACAGCCTCACGCGCACAAACAAGCGCGGAGCCCTGTGTAATGTCAGATGAGGCAAAGATACGAACACCCCAAATGCTTGCGGGGATGTTTGCTGTGCCGTTACCATAAGGGCCGACAAAATAACCGCCGCCGTAATACTGGCCATTATCATCCTTTGAAGTGAGAAGGGTGAACAGGTCAGCGGGGTTGACAAAAACGACATTAGCATCATAAGCGCTGTCCGCCTTAATCTTAAGGATTGAGGCAAGAATAGCATCCGCAAATGTTACGGTTGTGCCGTCGTATGTTTCAGCGCCGATTCCTGTTGTGCCTTTTACAGCCGTAATTACAGTTGTATCTTCGACCTTGCCTACCGCATAAACAAGGGTGTTAGCAACCTCAGAGGCAAGGAAGGGGGCATCTGCCAGGATTTCATCAGTTTCCTTGATGTATGCCGCGATCTTAGACAGGGGCAATGTTACGGGCTCAAACGATGTGCTCATCTGAGGCTTCTTTGCGCCCTGTGCCGTTACGGCGGGTGCGCCCTCGACTGCGCCCTGACGGAAGTATGTAATAGCATTGCCGCTAATTGTGGCATTGCTGAAAAAATCAGCAACCGCGGTCCTGTCGGCCTGGGGTGCAATGGATCTGTCTACATCTGCGATCTGGGGTGCAAGTACCGTGTCGGTGTTTGCCTTAAAATGAACAGATACACCGCTCTTGCGGTCGGTCATTTCTGCGCACTTCTTTGTGAGTTCTGTCATTGACATTGTTTTTTCCTCCTTAATGTCAGTTGTTGTGTTGTCATCGGCCTGGCCGATTTTTTCGATGATCTGTGCGGCCTTTTCTGCCTTTTCAACCTTTGCTGTGAGGTCGGCAATTTCAGCCACAAGGGCCTCGCCCTGTGCGATCGTGTCGGCGGTTACATCATCAGCCTTAAGCATAGGCTCAAGGTCTGACAGGGCCGCCTTTTTTTCTGCGAGCTGTTCCTTGATAGTCATATCTCGGCTCCTCCTGTGATTTCATTGATTTTTGACAGTAAAGCCTCGGCCCTTTTCGCGTTGCTGTCTGCCGTCGGCTCCTCTGCGGGCTGTGCCGCATTGACCTCAGGCTCGGCCTCCGTGTCAGGTGTCGGGTCGTCTGTCGGTGTATCATCGGTGCCAGGGTCAAGCAATGACCCGAGCGACTCAATGCGATTATTAAGGGCCTGTGCAATTGTTGCCAGGTCATCTATTGTGTCAGCGATCTCGCGTATATTTTCGCGAATGATATCCTCATCAGCCTTGCTGTTGCGCTTGCCCGCCTTTACCTCGGTTGCGATCGCGTTCTGATTAGCGGGCACCGTAACCACACTGACCTCGAATACATCAACCTTTGTGAGCACATTTTCAACCCCGGCCGCCTTTTCATCTGCGGTAGGGTCGCGCCTGTCTAAGACATCATAAGCAAACGAAAACTGATAAACCGCGCCTGATAAAAGCATTTTTCTGACATCCTGGGCAAGTGTCGTGTCAAGAAAATGGGCCTCAATATATGGGCCCTTTTCTGTGTCCTTTACACTGTCGACCGCGCCTATGACCGCGCTGAAGTCGTGATTAAAGCACAAGGGGAAGGGGTGGCCCGTTGCCTCGCGCTTTGCCAGGGTTTCAGTAAAAGCACCGGGCGCGATAATATCGCCGTAACTGTCAGGGGTCTTGTCGTAGGTCGAAAAATAACCCGCGATAAGGCCCGCCTCGTTGGCCTTTACATTAAAGGTTTTATAGTTCATTTTTAGCCTCCTGTGCATTGTTTATCGTGATGAAATAATCACTTCTGTTGTGCAATTACAGCCGCACGATTCATCGGGGTCACCGATGTCCTCGCCAGGCCAATGCTGACCGTTTGAAAAGTCGGCATCAATGGGCACCCGCTCGCCGTTCATTGCTTGATGTGAGGGGCGCGCGTTTTCACCCGTGACCCATTCTTTTTCAACAATACGGCCGATGACCCGCGGCGCGCCGTCGCTGACCGCCTGATGTGCCGCCTCTTGCACCGCAAATGCCGCAATAGATCCCGCCGCCGCCTTTGCCAGGGTGCCCGCAGTGTTGGCCCTGACCTCGAAAATGTGCGCGGGGTCGGGCTCATCGCTTGCAAGGGTCTTGTCGAGCCTTGCAAGGGTCGCATTGTTTATGGTTTCTGCCCTGGCCGCGCTTGCCTTTTTTAGGTAATTGCGGGTCAGGTCTGTGCTGTAATCAGCGCCCAGGGTGTCAGCCGCCTCTTTGCCGTGCTTGTCAGCAATAGCAATAAGCACGGGCTCGAGGTCGTCAGCAAGTTCTTTGTCCCACCTTGCCGCGTTCCAATAGTCATCCGCGCCCGCGTTTATCTTTGGCAATACTGACCGCGCCTGTCTATCAAAAAAGGCCGCAAGCACCGCCTCGACCTTTTCATCATCGCCCTTGTCGCTTTTACCCTTGAGCCGTATTTCAGGGTCAGCCTTGCAAGCCTTGCACCCGCACGGCTCGAGCTGTTTTGCCTGATTATCAATGCCCGGGTAGTCGTAGGGGTCGGCCCCGGTATCCTGGGGGCTTGCCTGACCGCCCGTGATTACATTCAGCGGGGTGATGATCTCCGCGCCCTGGCCGTCGGGCAAGGGTGCCAGGTTGAGCTCGGCCCTGACCTCATCGCGGGTCAAGTACGGGCCACCGCAAGCACTCTGATATATTGCGGCCCTTTCTTCAAATGACCCCTTAAGTTTTTCTGTCAGGTCAAACTCAACATAGGTTAAAGGGTCAGCGCCTAACATAGGCAATAAAAATGCGTTTATGCGCTGTTGTATCATCTGAATTATGGGGCCCAGGCACTCGGCATACAGCGCGCGGGCATTGTCTTTGCTTGAGGCATAAGTCTGCGTGTCACTGTGCCAAATCAACGACGGGTTTATACCATAAGCCGCCGCCACCGCCTCGCGTGACAGTTTGACTGAGTTTGCCCATTCAGACTCCTTAAACGATGTCGCAAAAGGCTTGATTTCCATACCATCCTCCATTAAAGGTATGGACCCCGCCTTGTCACCACCCGCGCCCCAGGCCGCACGAAAAGCCGCCGCAAAGTTATTTTTTTGCTCTTCGGTCCACGGTGCTACATCCTTAGGCCTGATGATCTGTGCATTTAGTCGGCCCGATGAGCGCCACAATTCGCGCCTAAACTTGCCCGCCGCTACCTGTTCGCTAAGGGTTTGTGTCAGTGCCGTTATAGGTGACAGATAACCGCCGGGGTTGCCCGGGCTGTATGTCTTAAACTGTATGACCTCATCGCACGGTATATCTACCGCGGACCCGCCGTCACGCGTTCTGACCCTTAGGGCCGCCGCAGTGTAGGGGGTCGCGTTTATGCGTTCAACAACCCACTCCGAGGGTATGATGTGCAATGCCCAACCGCTCGGGCTGTCTATGTTAGGCACAACCCATACATAAGAACACCCGAAGATATTGTATTCCTCGACAAGGCCCCTGATGAATTCAAACTGAGTTTGATAATCATTTGGCCGCCACAATGCCAGGGCCGCGGCGCTGTCACGGTCGCGCCGTCTTTCGGTTTCATCATCCCTGATGTAAACCTTGAGGGGGAGCTGTGCAATACTGTTGCTAATAAAGTCAACAACCGCCCTGAGGTTGTCCTGGGTTTGATAAAGTTCTTTAGCGGTCAAATTTTGCACCTGGGTTGAGGCATCGCCGCTGACAGTCACATTGACTATTCGCGGGCGGCTCAACAGGCGCCACCGTTCAAAAATACTCGGCATTTTACATCGTGCCTCCTGATATTGTTATTGCTTAGATGAATGTCAGACTATTGCCCGCGGCATAGGCCGACATATACACCTTCTTCTCCTTTTTGTTTATCATCGTTGCCCCCGCGTATGCCATTGCACAAGCCATTAAGGGGCTTATATCATCGGGGCTCTTTACGCGGTCAGGCAAGGCCACACCGCCGCCCAAATTGCGCATTTGGCAAGTTCTGCCCGGTGTATCAAGCGCGGGTTGAGTCAGGTGGTACACCTTGACCCCGCCGCGATGATCGCCAGGGGCGCAAGCCGCCACGGCATCATAAAACCGCGCCCAACCCGCCGACAGGTCAGGCCCGCCCTGTGCAAGTCGGACCACACCGTCTATTGTGCATATCTGTTCAGCAAGCCCGCTGACAGGCGCGCCGCGTTCCTGAAATGACAATTTCATTGACCCGTAACGGGGCGCCCTTTGCCTAAACCATTCCACCGCCCATTCAGTACCAATGCGGCGCTCGACCACCTCTATATGATAATTGCCGTCTGACCTTAGGCCGCATACAGCAATGACCGTATATTTGCGGTCCTGTGACATATCAACACCCCAAAAAAGCTCCGAGGCCTCATCAATGCCGCTGTCGTCATCTTGACCGCCTACCCAGGCACCATCCGGGAAGGGCTCAGGCAATATGGTTTCTACCTGTTGGCACATACACTCGGCGCGAAAATCTGACTCCGTCATCGTTTCACGGCTTGCCGCAAGGGCGCGCTCAGTCAGCAACCCATATCCGAGGGCGGGGTTTGCCTGTGCCAGGGCCTCAAGGTCAGTGATATCCGCCTTGTCAGGCGCCGACCATTCAAAAAGGCCCAGGGTTGCCCCGTCGACATCACCGCCGAAGTCGGCCGCCTTTGTGCCGTTTATGTGTTCAATTGCGGATGATCGCAATTGCCTTAAAACAATGCTGTCAGGGTCACCCGCGTTGCTAAAACAAACGGTTAAGCCGTTAGGCTTAGCATTTGTCGAGGTTACTGCGGCCGCCCAGGTTTCCCAGTCCCGGTGCTCACGGACCTCATCTAACATAACAAGGTCGTTAGCATCGCCACGGCCCGCGCGCCTTGTAGGTGCCCCGACCTTATAGGACCGCCCGCCTGTTAAAACAAGTTTTTTGCCGCCGTTACGGCGCGCGATCGTTTCTATATCTTTAGATAAGGCCGCGTGTTGTTCTTGTTCAGCGATGACCGCCTCCCACACTTCCTCCGCCTTTTCCATTGACAGCGATGTCCCAAAAACCGCGTGAACTTGTAGCACATTCAAGAAAAACGAGGCAATAACCTTGCTCAGGCTTGTTTTGCCGTTTTGCCTTGATATTAAGAACAGCACGGTCCTATATCTGAAAACCCACACCCCCGACAGGTCACCCTTGATCTCGAGCGCGTGTATCAGCGCCCATTCTTGCCAGGGGTAAAGGGTCATCCCCAATATTGTTTTTGCATATTCTATGCAAGCAAACCCGAGGCTCGTTTCAGGGGTCAGGTCGCGCAAGGGCGGTGTAAATAACCGCGGCTCAGTCTTGCCCTTCATAATCAGCCCACCTTAAACCTTGCCCTCAGGTCATCAACCGCAGATTCCCCGGTGTCTGTTTTATGCGTTGCCAGGATCTCATCAAGGTTTTTAAGCGCCTGTGCATAGTCGCGGACCGTTGCCCTGAATTCCTGGGCGCCCGGGTTTTGCCTGAGCACCGTTTCACCTGTGCCCACCGTTACTGACTGCGACAGGGGCATTGATTTATACTCGGGTATGGTCTGCTCGATTTTGTCTTGCATTGCAAGCACCGCATTAGCAAGGGTCACCGCTTGCGGCCTGATGTCAGGTGCAAGCCCCGCGCATATCTTGTCGGCTAAGTTTTCACGGCCGAGGCTGTCTGTCTTTGCTTTTCCTTTTCTGCTTGTCATATCGTCACCGCCTTTGTGATCGTGCCTTGACTTTAAGCTCAGAAGGGGGCAAGGCTAACCCCTTTTCGCGCCGTCGCGCTATCTGAGCCAAAATTGCATTTTGTCACCTGGGAGGGATAGATGAC
>Ga0326512_10002073_pt1 | contig 14941 bp, 18 predicted proteins | sample 1_2617_0518_D_FD_203652 | JGI IMG/M metagenome (GOLD analysis project Ga0326512, IMG submission 203652) | Bovine rumen microbial communities from UC Davis, California, United States - 1_2617_0518 | ecosystem: Host-associated > Mammals > Digestive system > Stomach > Rumen | place: USA... | reverse complement strand
CAAAAAAGTCTAAATAAAAATGCTTATTTTTTATTGACACATTAGACCGCATTGGTATATTATGAGGGTAGGAATTAAACCGATTCCTCGTTCATTGATATACCCATAGTGGCGCGTTAATATATACCTCTGCATTAGAATTTTCGTTTTGCATTGTTTTTCTCACACACAAAACAAACATATACAAACATAAACACGCACAATTTTGACCTAGATGAAGTCTATAAACGCGCCATTGTTGGTTATACCAAATAACCAAAAATAATAATTAATAAATAAAGGATAAATCAATGGCTAGAAAAGTTGCCGAATCAAAAGCAGGTAAATATCAAGATTTAGATACATGGAATAAAAAAGGACAATTAAAAGAGGGTGATTTTCTAGAGGGGTATTTTGTAGATAAAGAAGAATTTACTACAAAGCATGGTGATATGGTTGTATATATTATTGCAATCGAAAAGAACTCGCTAGTTAAAATTGTCGGACAGACTGATATTAAAAATAAATTTGATGAAATTCCAATGGGTTCTCATATTTGGGTAGAGTTTAAAGGACTTACCGAAACCAAAAATGGCGCGATGAAAACTTACGAAATTAGCTATGACGATGAAGATATTAAAGAATTAAAGGATTTTTATAATGCTTAACAAAGATGATTTAAAGTATATTGCTAGCGTGATGGAAGCAGCTGAAGAAACAGAAAGTAAGCAATATAAGAAAGTGAAAATAATGATCGCTCATTATGAAGCGGAATCAGAATATCGCGACAAAGTTTCAGATTTACGCAAACAATTTGACGAGCTAGAAAGCAAATAATTTACAGACGAGAATAGCGGCTATTGATATAGCATAGCCGTTATTCTTTATTGTGCTATTATGAACTTATGAGAAACTTTTTCGCTTTTATGTGTTCAGGAATAAGCACAGTTATTATATATGTATTCGGCGGATTAGATGTTGCGTTACAATGCTTACTGGCTGCTATAGCTTTAGATTATGTAAGCGGATTAATAAAAGCATATGAATCACAAACATTATCTAGCCGTATAGGATTTAGGGGGATTATTAAAAAAGTGGGGTTACTAGCTATTGTGGCTCTAGGCGTTGTTATTGATAGACTAACGGGGAATAGCGGCGACATAAGAACACTGATCATTTATTATTTTGTCGCTAATGAAGGGCTATCTATAATTGAAAATTTAGCATCGGCTGGCGTGCCAATACCAGCTATAATAGCTAAAGCTTTAAAGATACTAAAGGATAAGGGTAAATAAATGTACGACGAAGAAGATATGTACGTATATGATATTGAGAGAGCTTGCATTACCATAGCAAGATATGCGAAGAAAGAGAAAGGATATATAAACAATGGCTAGATGGGACACAGCACAGGCTTTTATAGATGTAACACTAGGCGGTGCCTACGACATGGACGGATACCCAAGAACACAAAAATATCAATGTTGGGATTACGGTGATTACTTCTGGGTTAATCAAGTTGGGCGTGCATTAATTACAAAACCAGGCGGATATGGTTCAGTTCGTGATTGCTGGATAGTATCACGAACGGTAAATGCTGGTAATGACTTTATATTAATTACAGACAAGAAACAATTAGCGGTTGGCGATTGGTGTATCTTTAATGGCGACGATGGACATATTGGAATCGTTAGAGAGATAATTAAACCAGGTGAGCAGATAATATTACAAGGTGAAAATCAAGGTAGTATTAGAGTAAATGCTATTCAGCGTAGTCTGTCAGATTTTCTTGGTGCATTTCGTTATAAGGGCTGGCAGAAAGCAGCACAACCAGTTGTTAAAAAGAAAACAGACACCGAGATCGCTAAGGAAGTTATCAAAGGTCTTTGGGGTAATGGTGAAGAACGTAAACAAAGATTAACTAAGGCTGGTTACAATTACAATACAATTCAAGGTATCGTAAATCAGATGTTGGCACCAAACAACAGTAAAAAGTCTAACGAAACGATTGCTAGAGAAGTTATCAAAGGTCTTTGGGGTAATGGTGAAGAACGTAAACAAAGATTAACTAAGGCTGGTTATAATTACAATACAGTTCAAGGTATCGTAAATCAGATGTTAAGATGATCGCAGGTCAAAGATTAATCGCTAGTGATGGTTATGAAGTGGCATTATTTCCAATGCCATATTTATATATGACACAGGACGAGAACGGCGACTACTCACACGCTGGAACTTATAACTTGGACTTTGTCGGGTATAATGGTAGCTCTGTTGTATATAGAGCGCCGCTTTATGCGCCTTGCACTATGAAGGTAATTTCTTATCACCCAGGAACAACAGGCGGTAATGCTGTCATATGGGAAAGTACCGATTTAGTACATTTTGCAGATGGCACTTTGGACTATATGACACTGATGTTTATGCATGATAATAGCCCGCCATACACTACTGTAGGCGAAACTGTTACACAGGGTCAGTTATGCTATAGAACAGGTACATATGGTTATGTAACTGGTGACCACGTACACAGCTGTTTAGGTCAAGGTAGAGGGGGGTACTTTGTTCAACGGTCTACTGGTAACTATGATTTAAGTAACCGTATACACTATTGGAACGGTGTATATGTAAATGATACAACTATCATACAGGGTTATAGTCATAACTGGGTAACATATCAAGGTGGAGTAACGCCACCAACTCCAACAGGGCAAGAAGATAAACGATTTCCATGGGTATTGTATGCAAGAAAGCTACGAGGCTGATATGATATAATAATTAGCAGGTTGGGGCATTACTTTAGCCCTAGTGATGAACACACTTATAAAACACAATAAGGACATACGATCGTATGTCTTTTATTGTTGCAGTTATGGTATATTTGTGTTAGAAAGGAGTAATTAATGCCAAAATTATCAAAAGATGAATTTATTGGCAAGTATAAAGACATCTATAAAGAAGACACTGATAAGCAGATGGAATTTTTAGAAGATGTAGCCGATTCATTTATCACAGATTCTGATGATGGTTTAAAAGAGCAAGCTGAAGCGTATAAAGCAGAAGCTGAAAAAGCTAGAACTGATTTAGAATTAATGAAAGAAAAGTACATTAATAGGTTTATGTCTGTTGATGATAAACCGCCTATGGATAAAACTAAAGAAGATATTTATAATGAAAAAGACATTATAGATATAAAGGAGATTTAAAACATATGTCAATTAAAAGTGTTTTAAAGGTTAAAAGTGGTGCTGAACTTTTGAGCTACATCATTAACCAAACGCCAGAATTAGCAGCAAATATTGATTTGCCTGTTCAGGGCGAAAGCATTAAGCCCATTGGAAAAATTATTATGTCCAATGAGCGTTACAAAAATGCGTTCATTAATACCATTAACCTAATTGGTCTTACTGTTATTGATAGGAACTATTGGAACGACCCGTGGGAAGAATTTGCAGAACGCGGTACGTTGAATTATGGCGAATCTGTCCGTGAATTGATGGTGGACATCGCCGACGTTTACGATTACAACGCATATGCAAATGACGTTGATCATTTTCTAGATAATGTTGTACCGAATGTTTACAACTATATTCATGAGGTGAACTATCAGAAATTCTACAAAACTACTACATCTGATGAACAGATGGCGATGGCGTTTGATGATGGTGATGGTTTGTTCAACCTTATTGAACGTATTATTGGCTCGCTTTACGAGGGTTATAAATATGATAAATATTTGGTCGCTAAATATGCGCTTTGTCGCCGTATTCTTGATGGTACAATTACCTCTGTTGAGATTGACGGTTATGACAGTTTGACCCCACGTCAGCGTGTTTCATTTGTTAAAAACATTTCTAATAAAATGACTTTCCGCAGTCCAAATTACAACCCAGCAGGTGTGCGCGTTGCTAGTGCTTTTGAAGATCAAATTATGATTCTAAACACGGACTTTGACGCAGACCTTTCAACTGATGTTTTGGCGACCTCTTTCTTCCGCAACGACGCAGAGATGAAAGCACAGCTTGCCTTGATTGATGGCTTTAACTACCACGATACGGCGCGACTAACTGAACTATTGGGCAGTGCTTATATTCCATTCACCGACGCTGAACTTTCGGCACTTGCCAATGTTCCAGCCGTCATTATTGATCGCGAATGGTTCCAGATTTACAACTATGCATTTGACAACATGGCACCAACTCGCCGCACCGATTTCTTCAATCCCGAATCGTTGAAGAATACGCACTGGCTACATACCTGGAAAGTTGTATCGACTTCGCCATTTAAAAATGCTGTGGTCTTCACTAAAGATGTCACACCTGCTGTGTCTGCCATTTCTGTTTCGCCAAGTACAGCCAGCGTTTCAGCAGGTCAAAACTTGCAACTTACCGCAACTGTTACGACAACTGGTTTTGCAAACAAAGCAGTCGCATGGTCTATTGAGGCAGATTCCGAAAGCACTGAAGCTAACAAAGCAACTGTTGATGTAAATGGTCTTGTTGAAATTCCAGCAAACCACAGACACGGTGCAAGTGGTACACAAGGTGTTTACTATGTAACAGTTTCTACTGCACTTGCTACAGGTGAAGAACTTGTTATTAACGGCGTAACTTATAAGGCAGCAGCCGCTGATGATACAGCAGCCAAGCAAGCAACCGCCATTGCTGCACTATTTGCCAGCGACCCACAATATACGGTAGCTGTTGGTACAAGCACTAATGCAAACAGAGTATCGTTTACTGAAAAAACTGGCTGGTACGGTCTAGGCGCACCTGTTGTTGACGATGACGGTTTGGAAACTGGCGTTGTCACTGAAAGCACTGGCACAGCTGGCGTTATGGCTAGTGGCGTTTGGGTCAAAGCTACATCTGTTTATGACGATAGCAAAACAGCAATCACTCGTATCACTGTTGCTTAATAGTCAATCAATTAATCAAGGGGCAATTATGCCCCTTGATTATTCAGGAGTAAAAAATGCGAAAGAAAGTAATAAGTTCACAACTAAGCAACCTGAAAACATTTCAAATGTATTACCGACAAATGAAGAATCTAGCTGAGAATGTTTTTAAATTCAATAATCTACCAGAATATATTGATCTGTCTTATTTAAATCGCACCCTGTTAAATGAAGGTGCTATTGCTTTTTTTAAAGACGAAGTATTAAACGAAGTGATTGCGCTACCATTTGGTTCATACGGAAGTCTAGACATGTATGGGCGACCTATTAATATAGAAGTAAATGGTGATAATGGTTACAGGCGATATTTGAAAAAAGGCGAATATGTAATCATGTATGACAATACATCAAAATATTCGTTGAAGCTGGATATTGCACAATTGGCGGAAAGAATCGCACTATGTGTACGAACACAAGATATTAATATAGTACATCAGCGCACCCCTCGCATATGGAAATGTGATAGCAATACAGAAAAAAGTGTAAAAGATACTATAAATGAAATAGACTCTAATGTTGAAACAGTTATATCTACTAGAGATAGCGCATTTGCTGATATTCAGGGTGTATTGAACCCAGCACCATATGTTACAGATAAAATAGATGATCACCTTGATAAATTATGGGCGCAATTTTATGCTCTGATTGGTGTAGCGAATCTGTCTATACAAAAGAAAGAGCGCATGATTACTGATGAAATGAGCGCGTCACAGGGCGGCACTATAGTATCTAGGTATTCACGTTTTGAACCTAGACAGCGAGCGATTGAAAAAATTAATGAAAAGTTTGGGTTGAACATGTCAGTCGAATACTATGACGGTGAACCTAGCACAGAAAAAGGAAAGGACGAAGACGAAGATGTATCCAATGATGTTTTTGCCGACACCGTTTCTAGCTAGAGATTTAATTAAATTAGGTAATGATTACAACATACCACCAACGATATATGCAATTTTAAATTCATATGTAAATTACAGTAATCAAACACCAGCAAAGATTAAAGATTTAGCTAGAACGGGGCGACAGGTATTCTTTGATTTTGAATATCCATTAACCTCTAATCTGTCAAAAGAGGATTTCGAAACGATGATTTTGAATCATTTTCTAATGCGCCGCATAGGATATGAAACAGTCACAGCGTTTAATATTGCTTTATCTGTAAAAATAAATGAGATAATGCCAAAATACAATATTTTGTTTGACGCTATAAAGGGCTGGAAGTTGTTTAGCGATGGCGAAAGTATTACACGCCAGTTATCTGACAATACAACAACTGAATCGTCATCAACAACCAGCTCAACCACGAATAGCGAAGACAGCGCAACCTCTGATAGACGATTTAGCAATACGCCACAAAGCGCAATAGCCGATGTAAAAAGCGGTACATATGTAACAGAATACAACTATGATACCAACAACAGCGAAGCGGAAGTAACATCGGATAGCACGATAGAAAATGAGGGCGAAGACAATAAAACGGTTAATGAAACTATAATAAAGTCACAAAAAGATAGAGTTAAAGTTTATACTGATTTTATAAATAATGTTAATAATGTCTATACTATGATATTTAAAGAGCTTGAACCTCTATTTTATAGTTTAGTGTTATAAAGAAAGGTAAAAACATGAACTCAATAACAAGAATACCAAAATTCAGGCGGTGCGTTTTGCAAAACTTTCCATTCATTGAACAAGATTTTGATGCGCTAACAGATTATGAATTGCTATGCAAAGTAGTTGAATATCTGAATAAGGTGATAAATTCTCAAAATGAAGTCATAGAGCAGACAGAACAATTAGTAATCGCCTTTAATACATTAAAATCATATGTTGATACATATTTCGACAACCTCGACATTCAAGAAGAAATCAATAACAAACTTGATCAAATGGCTGAAGACGGACAGTTGGCAGATATTATTAGTCAGTATCTTAATTCAACCGCCTTGTTCGGATATGATAATGTCGCAGAAATGAAATTAGCCGAAAACTTAGTAAACGGCTCTTACGCACGTACGCTAGGTTATTATGCTAAAAATGACGGTGGTTCCGCCTTGTACAAAATTCGCACTATTACCAATGATGACATTGTAGATGAGGCAACTATTATAGAAATGGGTGACGGAACCAATAATTTAGTTGCGGAACTCATAATAGAAGAACCTGTAAATGTTAAATCACTCGGCGCTTATGGTGACGGTGCACACGATGATTATGCCAAAATACAACATGGTATAGATGTCTTACATCAACATACATTGTATTTTCCTAGTGGTACTTACCTAATTACTCAACCTCTAAGTATTGGTACAACTAACGCAGAACAAGTAGATCTGAAGTTAGAAAGTGACGCTGTAATTAAAACTAATACCACTATTGATTCGTTACTAGAGATAGGTAAATACGAGGGAACTTGGCAACGCAGCGTAAAGGGTGCAATCGTAACTGTTGATGGCGGTATATTTGACGCAAGCAATACAACTCAAGCTATTTATACTTCATCTAATAGAAAAAATACGTTCCTTAAAAACATTGAGATAATCAATGTGAGCAACTATGGTATTAGAGTTGCTATTGGCACTAATACTTCAAATAGCGCAGATCTTAACATAGATAATGTAAATATAAACGGTACAGGAAGTGCTGGAAGCTCTACTGGTATTTTGCTAGACGCATATGATAACAAGTTACGCAACATGAGAATAAACAGTTGTACTATTGCTGTTGATGACCACTCTGGTAACTATTACCAAAATATACACGCGCTTGGCGGTTGGGTAGATGGTACTCTAAACCAAACTAATTATGAAAAGACAATTGCATTTAAGTTTAGAGGCTTTGGTGTTTCAAAGTTAAACCAATGCTATGCGGATACCTTTGGTACTGCTTTTGAGTTTAATACTGCTATGAAAGTGTACTTAAATGACTGTCAAAGCTATCACTACCTAAGCGACCTTACATATGAAACTGTACTATTTAAGTACAAGGAAACAAGCGCAAACCTAAGACTCTATGTGACGAACTTCGATTACACACCGCCGTCCATAACTGGTACTGGAAAAAACTATGGGCTAGATATTAGAACCACTAATACTAACTTCAAACAATACTTCACTGTGTTTGATGTTTTCCATTTTGATAATATTCAAATAAACGAAGTTGGCAGGGTTGATGTTGATGATTATATCAACTGTCGTAACTTGTACCCTGAAAATAAGATTGTACTACGGGACGCATGGTCACTGACAATGCAAGCTAACAAATACTATCCTATCGCCATACTAAGGGGTGCTTGTATCTACGATATGAAAATAGATATGGCAGTTGATCAGTCGATTAAAGCAACATTCGTAAATGGTGCTACGCCATACCTCAAGGTTACTAACTTGCGCAACCTATCACATCAAAACCAATATAGTCTGGCACTATGTAACACCGACACAAGCGAAGGTGTACGTAAAACATACTTATGCGTTAAGAGTACCGCCAGCGACTGCTCATTCAACCCTTGTATCTCGGAGTTTCAAGGGTGGAACGCTCAAGTATTTACTAGAAGATGGTTCGGTGGTACTCCATTAGAGTCACCAACGGTAGTTGAGGAAGTTGCCTTTAACCCAGCCAGCTAATCTATTACGGTAAAAAATAATACCCAATTTGGGTATTATTTTTTATTCTTATTTTCAATCTACAGATATATCAAGATTGTACGATAGAATTATTTAACGAAAAATTACCAATATTATCGTGATTATGCCAAATGGTAACGCCTGACCTAAATATATTATTTATTGTTTCCATTGATTGCGGCGGCACAGGTATAGTTTGATTCGTGCTAAAACCAATATCTTCACCTTTTGAAATCTCTACATAATTCCAATACGTGCGACCTGTAATATTTGGTGTTTTAACTCTATTGATTTTGTATCCGAACCTGTCCATGTAATCGTCAATTTGGCGCGCATATTCAGCTTTTATTGTCATATGAATAAAGTAAAACTTATTCATATCATAACTACTACAAATGTCGCCGCCATTAACATTACCGCTGGCTGTTGCTGGCACTGGAGTGTGTTGTATTTGTTCACGCATTTGGTCTAACACCCCACCAGCTAGTGACGTAACAGAACCAGCGATCAGCATACCACCAACACCAGCACCAGCACCTGTAGCCGCCAATGCACCACCTACTAGAATCCCAGCAACAGCGCCTATACGACCTTGATTTATATTGACACTCTGTTGTGTTAGCCAGTTCGTATAGTTATCATTCACCCAGCCACACACAGGAAACTTACCAGCCATTATACCCTCTTGTTGATAGCGAATTGAACCTTTGTAATTTTTCGGTACACATTTAATCGAACCACCACATGTTGGCACACCCTCAACCTCAAAGACACAGTTGCTGGTGCTAAAGTCTTCATATCTAAGCACGTTTGATGTGCCATTATTATTATCTAGGACTAGAAAATTATACTCGCCTGTTAAAAGTTTTTTATTACGTGGCGTGTACCCATCTAATGTTGTTGTTTTATTGATTGTTACATCATATGTTACTGGCTGACTCATTCCAGCCCACCAATCGTGTGTAGAAGTAATGCTATCTTTATCTGCTACAAATACTGATGGAATCACGTAAACATTAGTAATTTTCTCATTGGTAGAAGCATTGTATCTTTGAATCACGTCTAATAACGATAATATGCCAGCCGTAGTACGAGGAAAATAAAAGGTAGTGCCAGCATTATATATACCCCCAAAATTTGTCGCCATCTGTCCAGGGGTGGTACTACTACTAGGGTTGTAATCATAATGATTTGTCGCTTGTAAGATATAGCCTAGATCAGACATATTATTATCTCGTTCAAAACCATTTGATATATATTCGCCATGTTCAATACCCTCTGGTATCGTATGCGCACCAACAGTATCATCGTTTACGTGTTCGCGTACGACAAAGCATGGTTCAGGTGTCCAGTTGTCATACCATGTCGAAAATTCATCTATTATAAAATGCACTCTGGTAGTACCGTCTGTGATATATTCGACAGAATCAATAAAGGCGAAGAACCATTTATTAGAATAATCTGGGTTTTGAAATGCTAGATAGTTGGCAGTTAGCGCTGTGCCGTACGGAGTGGGTAAGTCTAGATAATTTTCAGTAGGTCTTATAAATGATAGATTAGTGCCACTGGCTACTGCTTTACTATTTAAAAGCGAAATCATATCGCTTTGTGAATAATTTAAAACGTTTTTATATGACTTATCCATTTTTATATCTCTAGCTAAAATAAATTTGCTAGTTCTAAGTGCCATAATTACTTCCTTTCTTATTTTTTTATAGCGAAATCAATAGCTTGTTTAAATTCCGTTCCGCAAATATCCGAAGCATAAAAAATTTTTGATTCTCTAAAAGTAGATAATACTTCGTTTATTTTACGATTAGGGAAATCTGTATCATATATGTATCTATGCCAAAATGGTGATGTACTAATAATATCGCTAAAAACAATAGTCTTATTATTAATTTTACCTTTGTACGGTTTAATGTACCAGCATGTGTTCAAATCTTCTACGTCTTGCAATAATTCAGATATATATTTGAATCCTTTAAAATAAAAGATAAACCTAAACATCACTTTGTATTTCTTGTATGATTTCGGTAGATGTGGCTGTGGATCAGATTGCCACTCGCCCTTGTTCAACATATCCTTATGTTTACCAATTGCAAATGATGATGTACCTGTGCTGGCGCAGTGTTCTATTGCTATAGTAACAAATAATTCTTCGCCGTTCTCATCTACTGAACCTGTATCTATTTTAGTTGTGGCGATAGTTCCTTGTTTTTGATTGCTTACAATATCGAGTAACCCCCAATCGTTGATATATGGACATACTTTAGAAATGGTATTACCTACTAGCCACATTCTTAATTTGTGGCGTTTTCTGTCTATCGTGCTATATAGGTTCATCAATTTGTCCGGTTCATCGTGTAAGTATTCTGATCTCGACATAAATTCTTCGAAAATTAAATCCTCTACATCTAGGTATGACGAACCAGCATAATCTTGCTCTAGTGCTAAAACCATAACATAACCTATTTTCTCGCCGCGCGAGGTCTTACCTGTATTTATATCAAAAAAGCTCAAAAAAAGTTCTTTACGGTAAACTGTAATACAGTTGTATTTATTATTTGTGATTCTAGCCACGTCTATATCTGCAAAATAACGCTCTACTTTTTCTGTGCTGGTTTCTTTCACGAAACGTCGTAAATATACAAACCTCTTACGGTTTTTTATTGATGATTCAATAAATTTATTAATACCTTTTTTATGCTTTACTTGATATGATTTACCGTTTGACCGTTCGCCCCATAACAAATTAATATCACAGCCTTTGCTGTCTAACGGGTCTATATTATAATATGTTATTTTTGTATTACTCATGATTAGCAGAGATTAAAGTTCGCACCGCTTTCTGTATATCAGCAACCATATATAATTTCGGCGTAGTTATTACTATATTAGAACTAGGAAACAATACGACATAACAATGTCGATTCTTTATTTTACCTCTATAATCTACTGTTATATCAGTGCTATCGAGTTCTCTTTTCTTGAACACTGTCTTTAAATATTTTTCTTGTATGTCATTAATTATCATTGGTTCACCTCGTCTTTATAATCTTCTATTAGAAGTTTCGCTATTTCACACCAAATCGCCTTTTTAATTAGAACTTGATTTTTCTTCGATGTTTTACCGGTATAGAGATTAGATTTATTTATGTGATTTTCTAGACATAGTTCTTTTATCGTAATTTTATTAAATCTTTTTATAAATTCTAGGTCTGTCATTTTTATGTTTCCTGTTTAAATTTGGCTCGCTGACTTGAGTTTTCTGTTAACAAATTAGCATAATCATAACTCTTACCTAATACATAAGTAGTAGGTAGAAGACACGCGCCAGTTTTATCTTCTACTTTATATTTTAAACCATTATAATCTATTAATTCAATTGGTTTTTGATCGTCATTATACATAATCATATGTTTATTTGTAACAGAATAATCAAATAATAAATCATCTCTAAAATCGTCTATTTTGCTTAATGCTTTAGCACCGCATTTTGGAACGCCAGAAACCGTTATTTCTATCTTGCCATCTTTTTCTACTGCGTACTTTTTCGCACCTTGTGTAATGAATTTATCATAGGTATATAATCTATTATCATCTGTTTCACATTCAAACACGCCTAGCAAATGTTTTACGCCTTTACTATCTTCGGGCTGGTATTTGTCTAGTGGTATATCCATCTCTTTAGCAACTCGTCTAATTCTATCTTCTACTGTTTTATTATAGTTATCAAACACTTTTTTATCATAACCTTGCACGCACTTCAGGGAATCGGTATCACAATATACTGTGTACTCATCGAGAGCCATAACGCGCCGCAGTAAATTATTACGTGCGTATGAAGTAACCCATACACCCCACGCAAAAGATAAAAACGCTTTATTTTTTTCATCACATAACTTTTCAAATATATCTACATCTGTTAGGGGTTTTTCAGTCCAGCCTGTTTTATTATCAAACTCTACCTCATCGCGAATCATATTCGTTACTGTCATACCGTATAGGCTATTGAACTTGTTTTTTTCTTTTATATATTCTAATTCTTTACCTTTAACATTCTTGTATTTTGTCTTATTCACGTATTTATCTAAAATGAAATCGACGAATAACTTCGGTAGATAATTATATTGTGAATAATAACAGCTTTCTATTTCGTATGAATCCATATCATAACTATCTAAAATAAATTTAAAATCTACATCTGTTAAAGTTATATTTATTTCTTTCGCTCTAATTATCCGCCCATTATCTATACTAGCGTTCACTATATTATTACATTTAGACGCACTAATAAAATTATTGTAATATTTGCTGTGTATATTTCTAAATGTAACTCGTAATAAATATGCGAACTCATCGATCATATTTTCAGCACGTCTAACGTTACACTCTCGAAATGCTTTCATAGGATACTTATACGCAACCATCACATATGGATATGCACTAGTTTCGTCATATGAATCAACATTATTTAACACTTCATCTGTGTACATAAAATTAGCGTGTGTATAACCACCAGCAAATGCCTCGATTAGCATATTATAAACAGTAGGTGTAATGTTAATAGAATCTCTAGTGATACGCCTGTAATATGGATCACTTAAAACTATTTTTTGTAATTCTTTCCGCACCTTTCCTGTTGATGTTAATGGAATCTTCTTTACACAGCCATATGTTTCTAACTCCATTTTTATATATTCATAGACGACTAAACAATCATTCTCACAATAACCTAATTCTGTTTCACTAAGCGGCGTTATAGGTGTGCGTATTTTTGAATAATCCAAATCGCCGACCATTTTTTGAACACTCAAATTAAACAGTTTCGGCAAATATTCTAGTGCAACATTAGACATATATAGGCTACATCTAAAAACTATATTATAATCAGCTAGTTCACATGACATCACTTTACGCGACTTTCTAGACAATACTTTTTTGATCTTTAATTGACTTGAGAAAAATTGAAACTCATATGATAAATTATGAACAAATACTATTTTTTTGAATCTGCTATTTTCATCTAATCTTTTTAGAAACATCAAAAATTCAGCCCAGGTTCTACCATAATAAACAATGTCATTAACTGAAAATTGCCATACATACATGCAAGCGCAAGCAACTGCATTTTCTTTTTCATCTTCAGATAATGTTAAATATTCTGACGCTGGTATTTGTTTTTCACCTAGTAGCAGATATGACGAAGTTTCTATATCGAATGTATAAATTGTATTATCTATATTTTTCTGTATTTTGAAATCATGTCCTTTGTATTCAGTCCAGTATTTCATTGTACAAATTTATTATATAAACGTGACGCTTTCGTTCTTACATTTTTATTATTAACAGTTAAATAATCTTCTAATAGATTAATAAAATCATCAGAATCACCCTCACTTTGTTTTGTATGCTGCATTAATACATAAACTTGACTGGGTGGTATTCTGTCCGCTAAATACTTAAAATCATCATTTTTATTAACTAGATCATAAAAATCTTCTACATCATCTTCGGTAAGTTCTACACCAGTTTCAGCTGAAAGTGTGGTTTTTACCTTTTTAATGACGTTAGCCTTTGCTCTTTTAACACCAAATACACTAGAAGTTGGCGATTTCAAAAATCTTTCCATCTGTTTAATATATAATCGCTTTTCACTTGTTGTTAATTTACCTAAATTTGATATTTTGATTTTGTTTCGTTTACTTCGAGAGTATAATATGTTTTTATCTGCATTAGCTAATTCTAAAAGTTTCCTCGAACTATAACGTCCGTATACATTTGCTTTATCTAATCTATTTAACCTTTTATTTACTTTATTAACAGTAAGTAGTAATTGATTCTCTATAGTTTTTGGTCTGGCTCGTCCTGACGGTGTTCGCTTTCTAGCCATGTTTGACAACTACCTTCTGACTGTTAGCTATATATTGTATTTCTATCTTCATTTCTATACCTCACTTTTTTTAATTCCTACCCTCATAATATACCAATGCGGTCTAATGTGTCAATAAAAAATAAGCATTTTTATTTAGACTTTTTTGGTGTAGTTTTGCACATATGCACATAGTTTTACACAATGTGGATATATGAGGATTGAATACAAATTTTATATACGATGGATAAGCTAAGGTGTTAATTGCTGGCGTGAGTATAAATTATATGATCGTGAGAAAGCTATGCGTGAAATATATGTGAATGTGTGCGTGAAATATGAAAGTGAAATGCGTGACCTTTACCCTCGTGAAAATTGAGCGTGAAACTTTAGAGCGTGATGTGTGCGTGAAATGTGTGCGTGAAATCTGTAATGTGTGATGTGTAACTCTTGACAATCGAGTGTTGTGTGTTGTGGTTCGTGTGCGCTCGCGATGGGGGAATT
>Ga0326512_10002071_pt1 | contig 14948 bp, 15 predicted proteins | sample 1_2617_0518_D_FD_203652 | JGI IMG/M metagenome (GOLD analysis project Ga0326512, IMG submission 203652) | Bovine rumen microbial communities from UC Davis, California, United States - 1_2617_0518 | ecosystem: Host-associated > Mammals > Digestive system > Stomach > Rumen | place: USA... | reverse complement strand
GCTATCGAGTAGGCCCCCACCGCCATATCGCCTCCGTAGCGCACGAACTGGTTGTTCATGAAAATCACCACCACGCAGGCCGTTGCATTCATCAGGAACGGAGAAATGCCAATGGCAATGATATTGCGCACCAGATTGGACTTCAGCCTGTAGATGCCCCGCTTCAGGTGCAGCAGCTCACGCTTGTCGCTGAACACCCACATCTGCCAGCAGAGGGCTATCGACTGCGACGTGACGGTAGCCAATGCCGCACCGCGTATGCCCCAGCGCAGCCACCACACAAAGGCTATGACCAGCAGAATGTTCATGCCTACGGTGAAGAGGGTGGCATACATGGCGTGACGCGGCTTGCCCGCAGCCCGCAGCACAGCATTCATTCCGAAATACATGTGGGTAACGACGTTGCCCAGCAGGATGACCAGCATAAACTCGCGGGCATAGGGCAGCGTCACGTCGCTGGCTCCGAAGAAGCGCAGGATGGGGTCGAGGAAAACCAGGCAGACCACCATGAACAGGAAACCGACTATCAGGTTGAGCGTCACGGTGTTGCCTAACAGGTGCTCCGCCGTCTTGTAGTCGCGCTGTCCAAGCTTCACGCTGATGCAGGTAGAGGCACCCACCCCGACGGCGGCTCCGAAGGCAGCACTGAGGTTCATCAGCGGAAACGTGATGCCCAGACCGGCAATAGCCTCCGGACCCACCACCTGACCTATCATGGCTCGGTCGATGATGTTGTACAGACTCGAAGCCGTCATAGCCACAATGGCCGGCAGCGCATACTGCGTCAGCAGTTGTCCCACAGGCTTCGTACCCAGCTCAAGTGCAGCTTGCTTATTGTTCATACCTTAATTAAATATGGTGCAAAATTACTGCTAATTATCCGAATAGCCAAATAATTGACCGTTTTTCGTCTTTATTTCTTATTTTCTTCGTACCTTTGCCGCCAGTTTACTAACCCGAAGAATAATATGTCACAACTGCTCTTGACGCTTTTCTGCCTATTCTGGGCACCGGCTGTACTGGTCGCCGCCAGTCCCGACGTGGCACAGCGGCATAAATACAAAGACGGACCGCACTACATTTACCGGCTCTACCTGACGGACAAAGACAACTCACCCTACTCGCTCGAGCACCCAGGGCGCTACCTGTCGCACCGCTCTCTGGAACGGCGCAGGCGGCAGCACTTGCCACTCGACTCCACCGACCTGCCCGTCAGTCCACGCTACGTCCGCCAGATAGGACGTGGCGAGGTGGAGGTGATAGGCCAGAGCCGCTGGATGAACACGCTGCTGGTCCGCATGAGAGACTCCACCACCATACGGAAACTGCAGGCTCTGCCCTTTGTCAAAGCCAGCAAATTGGTTTGGCTGTCGCCTGACTCCGTCATCAGGACGGCGGAACGGACCAAATATCACGAGCAGTTTGACGAGCACGACCGCCAGCCCGACAATCTCTACGGGCGCAGCTATCAGCAGATACGCCTGCTGCAGGGCAACCGCCTGCACGACATTGAGATGCGCGGCGAGGGCAAGATGATAGCGGTGATTGACGGCGGGTTCCGCAACGTTGACCGCATCCCGGCCTTCCAACAAGTGCATATCGAGGGCACCAGAGACTTCGTCACCCCACCCTCTCCCACGCTGTTTGCTGAGACTGACCACGGCACGAAGGTGCTGTCGGCTATGGCCATCAACCAGCCGTTCTACTATATCGGCACAGCACCTGAGAGCAGCTACTGGCTGTTGCGCTCCGAAGACCAGCAGACCGAGCAGGAGGTGGAGGAGGACTACTGGACCATGGCTGCTGAGTTTGCCGACTCCGTAGGTTGCGACCTCATCAACTCCTCGCTGGGCTACAACGAGTACGACTACCCGTCGATGGACCACCAGCTGTGGCATCTTGACGGACGGACAGCCTTCATCAGCCGGGCGGCTTCGCTCCTGGCTGGCAAGGGTATCGTGCTGGTCAACTCGGCAGGCAACACAGGGATGGGCCCTTGGAAGAAGCTGACCTTCCCGGCCGACGCCGACCACATACTGACGGTGGGCGCCATCATACCTGACGAGCCCCGCCATGTAGCACCGTTCAGCAGCATAGGCCCCTCGCAGGACGGACGTGTCAAACCCGACATCGTGGCTGTGGGTGCTCCCGCCTATCTGGTCAATGCCCGCGGAGTCATCATGCAGGACATGGGCACCTCGTTTGCCGCTCCCATCGTCTGCGGACTGGCCGCCTGCCTGTGGGAGGCGCTGCCAGAACTGACGGCGCAGCAGCTCATCGACCTCATACGCCAGACGGGCAATCAGCGTGAACATCCCAACAACATATATGGCTACGGCACGCCTAATTTCTGGCGAGCGTATATGATGGGGAAAATGAAAAATGAGTAATGAGTAATGAGAAATGAGAAGTGAGAAATGAGAGAGCAACATTATACACTGCGGAGCTTGAACTTGATGGTGCGCGACGCCATTGAGTTGCAACTGACTGACGAATACTGGGTGGAAGCCGAACTGTCTGAGTGTCGCGAACGGGGCGGGCACTGCTATATGGAACTCATTGAGAAGGATGAGCAGACCCACACACCCGTGGCTCGTGCCTCAGCCAAATGCTGGCGACAGACGTGGATGATGTTGCAGCCTTACTTCGAACGAGCCACCGGGCAACCGCTCCGCGCCGGTCTGAAGGTACTGTTGAGGGTCTATGCACAGTTTCACGAAGCCTACGGTTTCTCATGGATAGTCACCGACATTGACCCTACCTACACTTTAGGAGATATGGCGCGCAAACGTCAGGAAATTATCCGCCAGCTGAAGGAGGAGGGGGTATTCGACTTGCAGCGCGAACTCCGTATCCCGCTGTTTGCCAATCGTATTGCCGTCATTTCCGCTGCAGGGGCAGCAGGCTACGGCGACTTCTGCCGCCAGTTAGCTGACAACGAGTACGGTTTCCACTTCGACGTCACCTTGTTTCCTGCCGTCATGCAGGGCGAACAGGTGGAAGCCTCGGTGATAGCCGCCTTCAACCAGATATACCAGCGTCTCAGCGAGTTCGACGTGGTATGCATCCTGCGTGGCGGCGGTGCCACCGCCGACCTGAGCGGTTTCGACACCCTGTCCTTGGCTGAGAATGTGGCTCAGTTCCCCCTGCCTGTCATTACCGGCATCGGACACGAGCGCGACGAGTCTATCCTCGACATGGTGGCTCACACCCGTGTGAAAACGCCAACGGCAGCGGCAGCACTGCTCATCGACCATCTGCGTCAGGTGCTGGACCGTATCAACACCGCCCAGCAGCGCATGAACCTGGCTGTCACCCAGCGCATAGCCAGCCACAAGCAGCAGCTGTTCCATCTATCCACCCTCATCGCGACACTGCCCCAGCGGTTGCTGAGTGACAACCGTCACCGAATCGACCTCTTAGAGCGTCGCATACCCATATCCATAGACCGTCTGTTGACGGAGCAGAAGCACTATCTATCCCGTTTAGAAATCATGCTAAAAGGATTTGACCCTCAAGTGTTACTCAGCCGCGGTTACAGTATCACCCTGCTGAACGGCAAAGCCGTCCGTGATGCCTCCCGGCTGCACCCCGGCGACGAGATAGAGACAAGAGTAGAAAAAGGAGTCATCAGGTCAGTGGTCAGAGTTTAGAGGTACATAAGTATGTTCTTATGTTATTATGTCTTTAAATAAATTGTTCTTATGTCAGAAAAGAAATACGAAGAGGCATTAGCCCAACTGGAAACCATCGTCCGCAAAATGGAGGCAGGCGAGTATGATATAGACGAACTCGCTGTGCAACTGAAGGCTGCACAGCGAATCATCAAGTTCTGCAAGGACAAGCTGTCCAAGACTGAGGCAGAGCTGCTAAAAATACAGTCCGAACGTGAGTGACTTGAACTCAGGTCCCTTGTTTTTCTTGAACACGTTCACGGGGTTGTACTTGCAGTAGAAAGCCAGATTTTTATAGCGCACGGCAGCCATCAGGTCAACTGTCACTACGTTGTAGTCCAGTTTCTTGAAGCTCTCGCTGTACTCCACGTCGTTGTCCTCGTAGTAGTTGTTCAACCGGCCTCTCACATTGAAGTTGACCACCGGGCCCACCGTCAGGCTCCACTTGCTGGTGCGTCCCAGCTTCTGGGTGAACAGCAGGGGCACCGACAGGCTGAACATGTCAATGCGCGACGAGCCTTTCTGGGCACCTGTGGGGTAGTCCACTAAGTCCACCACGTTGTCCTGGTCTTTCACCATCCGTTTGTTAGTGCTCAGTCCGTAGCCCTTCCAGTCGAACCACAGTCCGAAGGAGTAAGTCTGCAGAGCCTTCTCCGGCGTGTAGCCCCAGTTGAAACCGAAAAATATCTCCCACGAGCGGAACGTGGCGAAACCGTATCCCTCAGACACGCTGAGCGGAGTATTGACACCGACACCCAAGTCGAAGTCCGTATCCCAAGGGTCGTACTTCTCCTTCGTCTTGCGCAGTCTGCGCATCTTCATCTCGTTCAGGGGCACACTCTTGCCCTGCTGATAGTCTTCACTGCCCTCGCCGCCTACCACCTGGATAGTCTGCGCCGTATCACTGGTCACAATCACCACCTTCTGGGCGTTCGTAATCACCGTGGTGTCCACTTTCTCCTCAGCGTTCACGGCAACAGCAGCCGTCAGCGCCATCATCATCAATAGTTTTCTCATTGTCATCATCCTATTTAAAAATACTACTCAAATCAAGTTTTCGGCTGCAAAGTTAAGCATTATAAATGTAATCAATGGTATTTTTCCACCGAAAATTTGCAGATGCCGAGGATTTTGATTACTTTTGTCGGCTGAAAACAGAAACAAAGAACATAAAAACGCTATACAATTATGAAGAACTTAGACTGGGGAAACCTGTCGTTCGGTTACATGAAGACCGACTACAACGTACGCTGTTACTATCGTGACGGCAAGTGGGGCGAGATAGAAGTATGCTCCGACGAGTATCTGAACCTGCACATGGCGGCCACCTGTCTGCACTACGGCCAGGAGGCTTTCGAGGGACTGAAGGCCTACCGCTGTCAGGACGGCAAGGTTCGCGTGTTCCGTGTGAAGGACAATGCAGAGCGGCTGCAGAGCACGTGCCGCGGCATTCTGATGCCCGAACTGCCCACCGACCTGTTTGTCGAGATGGTGAAGAAAGTGGTGCGCCTCAACCAGGAGTGGATACCCACCTACGAGAGCGGAGCCACCCTCTACATCCGCCCGCTGCTCATCGGCACGTCGGCCCAGGTGGGCGTACACCCCTCCAAGGAGTACTGTTTCCTCATCTTCGTCACCCCCGTAGGTCCTTACTTCAAGGGTGGTTTCTCCACCAATCCCTACGTCATCATCCGCGAGTTCGACCGCTCGGCTCCACTCGGCACTGGTAAATACAAAGTGGGTGGCAACTATGCCGCCTCGCTCTTTGCCAACAACCTGGCTCACGAGAAAGGCTATGCCTGCGAGTTCTATCTCGACGCCAAGGAGAAGAAATACATCGACGAGTGTGGTGCCGCCAACTTCTTCGGCATCAAGGATAACACCTACGTCACCCCGAAGTCTACCTCCATCCTGCCCTCCATCACCAACCGCTCACTGATGCAGGTGGCCGAGGATCTGGGCATGAAGGTGGAGCGCCGCCCTATTCCCGAGGAGGAGCTCGAGACCTTCGAGGAAGCCGGCGCCTGCGGAACGGCAGCTGTCATCTCACCCATCTCCTACATCGACGACCTGGAGAACGGCAAGCGCTACACCTTCTCCAAGGACGGACAGCCCGGCCCCATCTCACGCAAGCTCTACGACACGCTGCGCGGCATCCAGTACGGCGAGATTGAGGATAAGCACGGGTGGACAACCGTGGTGATTGAGTAGGAATAAAATAAGAAATAAAAAATAAAACATAATAATTAAAAATTAAACGATCAGTAAATGGGAAAAGGCAAACTGGCGAAATTCGCCGATATGGCCACTTACCAAAACGTGTTCCAATACCCTTATTCGGTAGTGGAACACGTACCGTTTGAGATGCAGGGGCACTGGCACGAGCAATACTTCCACAACCAGAACCCCATCGTGCTCGAACTGGGCTGCGGCAAGGGTGAATACACTGTGGGGCTGGCCAAACTGCACCCTGACCTCAACTTCATCGGTGTAGACATCAAGGGAGCCCGCATGTGGACCGGTGCCACCCAGGCACTGCAGGAGGGACTAAAGAACGTGGCCTTCCTGCGCACCAACATCGAGATTATCGAGCGGTTCTTCGCGCCCGGCGAGGTGCAGGAGCTGTGGCTCACCTTCAGCGACCCGCAGATGAAGAACCCACGCAAGCGGCTCACCTCCACCTACTTCCTGAACCGCTACCGCCACTTCCTGCCCGACGGGGGCATCATCCACCTGAAGACCGACTCCAATTTCCTCTTCACCTATACCACCTGTCTTGTGGAGCACAACCATCTGCCTCTGCTGCAGCACACCACCGACCTCTACGGCACCGACAACCGCGACACACCAGCCGCCGCCATTCAGACCTACTACGAGGGCATGTGGCTGTCGCGCGGGCTGAATATCAAGTACATGCAGTTCCGGCTGCCTCAGACTGGTGAGTTGGAGGAGCCTGACGTGGAGATAGAACTTGACGACTACCGTTCCTATCACCGCGACAAGCGCAGCTCAAAAGACAAAGCCAGATAACCATTTATATGGCGGGCCGTTCAACACCGCAGAGGGACAAAGTGCCCTACACGTTTTGACCGTTTTTTTACCTTCTCAGGTTCATGCTCCATACCTCCACGCACACCCGTTTTGCGTGGATTTTTTTGCGCCCTCGGGAGAGAAAAAGTTTTTGTGTCCGTGGAAACTTTTTCGCCCTGCCCCCGGTGGTCCGCCTCGCTTTTTCATCCGCCACGCAAAAGTACGAATATTTCAATATACCACAAAAATATCCGCTCAAAATCCGACGCAGAAAAAAGACACGCCCTGTTAAAAATCAAGGCCTAAACGGAGTCAACCTCCTACAGGCTAAGAGAAACTGTACCAATACTGTACCAATGTACATTATGAAAACAAAGAAAAATGATGGAAAAAGTTGGCGGTATGAAAATAATTACGTATCTTTGTAACCTGAAAAGAATAAAACAGAATGCCGGAATAAAAATATGAGCACAAAACTAAAGACGATAGCCAACTCTTATGCTGAAGAATATGGAAGTGACGCCATATATCCGGCGCACCTCTTCAAAGCCATACTGCATAAGGAAATCGGGCTGGTAAAGTTTATAGAGAGTGAGTTAGACAAGGACTATTACTACCTGCAGGACTGGGCCGACGTACAGATGCAGCTCGCCCCACGGGCAGCCAGACCCATGCGCGATCTGGAATACTCGGACGAGTCGGTCAGCGTGCTGGAAGAGGCCGAGAACTATCAGGTGAAATTCAATCTGGACGAGTGCAGCGACGTCTGCATACTGGCCTCACTGGTCACCCCAGGTGTGGGTTTCTCGTTCGACCAGCTGAAGACATTGCCCCTGACCCCGTCGGAAATCAGTGGGAAAATGGGCAGTGGCGCCAACGTGGAAGCCCCTTATATGGAGGGGGAAGCGCTCAGCAAGCAGACTGCCGCCACGGGAAAAGGACAGTTGGGCAAATACTGCATTGACAAGACAGCCATTGCACGCGCTGGCAACATGGGCGAGATCATCGGTTTCGAGGATGAGCTGTCCGTCATCTTCGAGATATTAGGCCGTAAGACCAAGGCTAACCTGCTGATCACGGGCGAGGCCGGCGTGGGCAAATCGTCGCTGGTAGACGGGTTCGTCAAGCAACTGGCCGCCGGCAACGTGCCTGGATTTCTGGTCGGTGCGGCCGCCTATGAGTTAGACACCGCCGCCCTGGGTGCCGACGCACAGTACAGGGGTGAGGTGGAAGACCGTTTCAAGGGTATCATCACAGAGATAGAGTCGATGCCCAACGCGGTGCTCATCATAGAGAGCATGGACAAGCTGTTCGACAAACAAGGCTCGCTCTACGGCACTTCCACGCTGCTGAAAAACGAGTTGTCGAAAGGTCGCCTGCAACTGCTGGCCACCTCCAGCATTGACGGATACACCAAGCACATCGAGACCGACAAGGAACTGGTGTCAAACTTAGAGAAAATAGCCATTGAGGAGCCGACAGCCGAACAGACCAAGGCCATACTGGAGGGCATCATGCCAGCCTACGAGACTTACCACGGGCTGACGGTTTCAGGCGAGGTGAAGGACGAAGCCATCCGACTGGCTAAGCGCTACATGACGGAGAAATCGCTGCCGGCATCAGCCATCGACCTGCTGGACCGCACGATGTCGCACGTGAAAGTGGAGAACGACATGGGGGCTGAGGAACAGAGACACACGGCACTGACCACCGAAGACCTCAGCGCGGTAGTAGCCAAACAGACGGGCATCCCACTCGGCAAGGTGCAGACCTCGGAGCGCGACCGGCTGCTGGGTGGTGAAGAGACACTGAGACAGCGCGTGGTGGGTCAGGACCACGCCGTGAAGAAAGTACTGGACGCCGTGTTCGAGGCCCGCTCGGGACTGAACAAGAAGGGGCAGCCCATGGGCTCGTTCTTCTTCCTCGGACCAACCGGCACCGGTAAGACAGAACTGTCGAAAGCCCTGGCCGCATTCCTGTTCGGCGACGAAAGCGCCCTGATACGTTTCGACATGTCGGAATTCAAGGAAGAGCACTCCGTCGCCCTGCTCTACGGAGCACCTCCGGGATATGTAGGCTACGAGGAAGGTGGCCTGCTGGTCAACAAGATACGCCAGACCCCATACAGCGTCGTGCTGTTCGACGAGATAGAGAAAGCTCACAAGTCGGTGTTCGACCTTTTCCTGCAAATACTCGACGAGGGCAAGTTGCACGACAGGTTAGGCCGCGTGGGCGATTTCTCGAACGCGCTCATCCTGTTCACCTCCAACATCGGCGCACAGACCATTGTGGAGAGGTTCAACAGCGGCGTAGTGCCTGAGAACAATGAGTTGATGGACATCATGCAGGGTTACTTCCGTCCTGAGTTCCTGGCCCGACTGACTGAGATTGTGCCCTTCGCACCGATTACCGACCAGACCGTCACCGCCATCTTCGACATCCATCTGCGCGGACTGCTCAAACTGCTGGAAGAGCAGCACGTCACGCTGACGCTGACACCGGAGGCTCACCGCGAGATAGCGCTGCGGGGCTACAACCAGCAGTACGGCGCACGTCCGGTGCTGGGCATCATCCGCAAGGAACTGCGCAACCCGATATCGAAAATGCTGATAGCAGGCGACGTAAAGCCCGGCGACCACATCGTCGTTGGCTTCAAGGACGGAAGCGTGGGGTTTGAAATAAAATAAAAAATAAAAAATAAAAATTATATATTTATCGTAAAACTGTAAGATTATGGCAATGAAAGAGAATTTCATTTCGATGGCTCCCGATGAGGAGAGCAACGCGAAAGTGAGTTTGATCGACCAGAACAAGACACTAATGATCGATCAGTACACCAGTGACGTGGACGCAGGCAACCCTGAGTTCGTAGAGGACATACAGAGCATCAGCGACGCCTTCGAGCACTTCAAGCCGAAGGTGGACGTCACCTTCACCGACGAGGAAGGCGGCGCGGTGGAAGAGACGCTGAGATTCGGCGAGTTGCGCGACTTCGAGGCACAAGGCGGCAAGGGCCGTCTGGTGCAGAACAGCCCGTTCCTCTCAGGCGTGAAGATGAAGATTGACACTAACGAGAAAATCCGCAAGAGCATTGAGCAGAACCGCAAGCTGCGCGACATACTGAAAGAGGCCGGCAGCCGCGAGGAGCTGAAAGAGATGCTGCAGTCGATGCTTGACGAACTGAACGCAGCGAAATAACCCCATCAAGCCTATACGTCAGAGTAAAGAATGAACAGCACCAAGGAGCTCAAGGACAGAATAGAACAGCTGGAGGCGGAGAACGCACAGCTGGTCAGCCGCAACCTGCAGCTCAGCGAACAGCTCTGTATGTGGTACGAACTGCGACAGCGCGTCAACTGGCTGAAGGAGGAGATGGAGCACGACCGACGGCTCATCGACGCGGCCGACCGCACCAACGACGCCGAGCTGCTGGCCGCCATGGAGAAGAAGCTGGAACAAGACAAGACGCTGCTGACACCCGAGTTCGGCATAGCACAGCTCTCAGCGCTGCTGGGTGTGTCGCAACAGCGGCTGACACGTCTCTTCCGCAACACCATCTACAAGTCGGCCGACGACTATCTGGACTTCCTCCGCCTGCTGCGCGCCCTGGAGCTCATCCGCGAGCACCCCGAATACGGTATCGTATCCGTCAGCGAGGCGTCGGGCTACAACTCCGTCCGCACCTTTCAGCGCCGCATGAGCGAGGCCGTAGGCATGACCCCGGTGGAATTCCGCATCATGGTGGAGAAGAGCCGCTGAACATTCCGCGTGACTCAACGACAATCCGACTTTAACGAAACAAAAAAACAACAAAGAATATGGCAGACACAGAAATGAAGAAAGCCCAGAGCACCCAGCAAGCCGGTGCCGAGCTTCAAGAGAAAAGTAAGGACACCAGCAAACTGCTGGCAGCCTTCGGTGGCTTCAATGCCATCCGCAGTTTTATGCCCGACGCAGACAACATGAACCCCGCCCGCAAGGCTGCGAAGGACGTGTTTCTCAGCGACAAGCGTTTCAAGGACAAGCGCGAGAGCCTGAAACGTGAGCTCAACCGATGGATAGACCTGCTGGACAAGCAGGACATTGAGGGGGCCACCGGCTTTGCCGACGACTGCAAGCAGGAGGAGGAGAAGTACACCGCACTGCTGAAGCAGGGCATCACCGACGCGCTGTTCGCCACCAAAGACCTGGAGCGCTCCTACCGTGAGCTCGACTCCTTCTTCAAGACGTGCGGCACGGACAAGGTGAAGAACCTGCGCATCATCAACGTGCTGAAGGAAGACATTGCCGACCCCGACTCAGGTTTCGCCGATGAGGTGGCAGACCTGCTGCGCAACGGTTTCGACCGGCTGAGCCTGAAGGAGGCTTACAGTCTGGTTTGCGTACCCGGCGGCGTGCTGAACGACAAGGTTGACCTGCTGAGATGGGCCAAGATGGCCTTTAAATATAAGGTAATGCTGCTGACCGACCATGCCGACGAATACTCGTTCGACGACCTGCAGTCTAACACCGAGGGCTATCGCGACAGCGACCAGGAACTGATGAACGTCGTGATGTGCGCCAACTGGATAGTAGGCCGCGAGGCGGAGAAGATGTCGAGCGACGAGGAAGACCAGAAGGGCTTCTACATCGCTCCCTCCGCAGCCCTCTGCGGCAAACTGTACGACGAGACAGCCAACATGGCCCAGGGTGCCGGCGGCAAGAAGTACGGTACGCTGGACGGCGTGAAGGGCGTGAAGAGCGACCTGCTGAAGTCTGAGATAGCCGCACTGATGGACAATCAGGTCATACCGATGGTGTACAGCGAGGGACGCGTGATGGCCTTCAACAACACCACATTATATAATGGTGACCTGGACGCCATGAAGGAGTACCCCATCGTCCGCGTGTTCGACTGGGTGAAGAAGGTGCTGATGAACTATGTGCATGAGGTGGCGCTGGAGAACTGGGATCCGTACAACAGCCCGAAGAACCTGAAGTCGAAGATACAGGACTTCCTCAACCAGTACAAGGGTTACGGCAACCTGTTCCAGAACTACGAGATAGGCGACCCGCGTCAGGACCCCGTCACCAAGCAGATAACGTGCGACGTGACGCTGACCCCATTCTACGCTGCCAAGAACTTCATCATCAAGGTGGCAGCCAGCAAGATGGACAAAGACGCTACTATCGAGTAAGGAAGCAGCCTTTTTCGCGACACAAATCGGGACCTTGCTCCCGATTTGTCGCGAAACGGCACTGCTGACGCGACAAAAACCGAAGTTTTTCATCAGAAAAGTTGGAGGCAACACGAAAATGCCCTAACTTTGCGGTACGAAAACAAAAAAACAACGCCGCAAGGCACAAACAAAGAAACAAAGAGACAAGACAATAAAACTTAGTATTCACTTAAAGTAAAGAAAGGGAAGAAATTATGGCAAAGACTCCTGTAACAATGAAGGTTGACGGCTACAAAGACCGCGAAGTCATGATGGTGACCTATGAGTTCTCTCAGGCTACCGACGTAGAAGGACAGATGGCAGGCATACCCCGTGGCGGAAAAATCACAGTCCGCGTGAAGGCGCTCAATGACGGAACTCCAGACCTGCTGGCATGGATGACAGAGCGCAATCTGCCAAAGAACGGCAAGATAGAATTCCTGGAGACGAAAACCGGCAAGGCCATGAAGACTATAGAGTTCAAGAATGGCTACTGCGTCAACTTCGAGGAAAGATGGGAAGACAAGATGGGCCACTTCGAGGAGATAGTCATCACATGCAAGGAAATGTCCATCGGCAACGTAGCTTACAAGAATGACTGGGCGTAAGAGAAATGAGTAATGAGAAATGAGAAATGAGTAATGAGACTGCTGATTTCGGAGTTCAAAGTTTAATCTATTAAAGTAAAGAAAGGAAAATACTATGGCAGAGAATGTAACACCTGTAACCCTGGAGGTTAAGGACTTCGCACCCCGTGAGGTGATGATGATAGACTATAAGTTTGAGCAGGCAACAGACCGTGAGGGACAGATATCCGGTATTCCCCGTGGTGGCCAGGTAACAGTTCGCGTAAAAGCTATGAACGACGGCAACAACCAGCTGCTGCAGTGGATGCTGGACCCCAACAGCCGAAAGGACTTCTCGGTGAAATTCACCAATACCGTAGACGGCTCGGCTATGAAGGAACTGAAAGGCACCGGATGCTACTGCGTCAACTACAAGGAACGCTGGGAGGATGGTCAGGAGCACTACGAGGAGATAGAAATCGTATGCCAGAAGTTAGAGAACGGACCAGTGAAGTTCGACAACCCCTGGAAGTAACGCTCCGGCACACATCCGACAGTACACACTTCGGACAAAACGCCTGTCAGCATTTGGTTGCTGACAGGCTTTAAACCTCAAAAAAAGAGACAAGGAGAGACTATCATGGCATTATTATCAAGCATACAGTTTGGCGACAACGACTCGAAGCGCTACACCAGGGAGTATCTGGTGACAGACTACCGCGTACACTTCCAGCGCCATCACAACCGTCTCGACCCCGACTCCACAGCCAAGTGCGAACGGATAGAGGTGACGATAGTGGTGCCGGGCAAGGCGGACCAGAACCTGTACGACTGGTACATCAACCAGAGCGCACAGTCAGGGCGGCTCGTCTTTCAGGTAAGCAGTCCGCTGACAGCCATGCAGAACGAGGAGCGTGAGGTATGCTTTGAGAATGCGCTATGCTACTCGCTGGCAGAAGACTACCGTATAGACACTGACTCGCTGCGGAAACTGAGACTGAAATTCTGCGCCGACACGGTCACCGTCAACGACATCTCGTTCCAACTCCTGAAATAAAAATACGCTGCACTATGGCTAAAGTATCCAATCAACTCAAGGTGGTGCTCTTTCCGGGAGAGATAACCGACATGAAAATGCAGGTACACCAGAACCAGTGCCTCACCATACAGGAGTTCTCGTACTGCTGTGAGCGCAACCGCGACGAGCACGGAGAACCTTTCGGACCTACCGTTTCCGTCATTATGCAGTTCACCGTCAGGATAGTGAACGTTATGGACGGCAAAGTATTCTACGAAAGACTGAACAGTCTGGCGCCCCAGCCCTACACCTTCCTGTTCAATGCCGCCTTCAATCCTGTCAGACAACTGACGGCATACGACGACAGCATGATGGTACACGGACATATAGTAGATCTGAGCGAGTCCTACACCAATCAGCCGGCAGACGGCGATACGACCAACCAAGTGCTCATCAGCGTACAACTGCTGCTCAGCGACATTACCTACCAAGGCAACATGTCGGACTTAAAGCTTGAAATGGTCTAACCCTAAAAATTACGAGACGAACTATGGCAAATTATGTTTGTATGGGTGCTATGCTGCAATGCAGCTTCGGAATGACACCAAGCAGCCTGATGGTGATAGACCCCATGCGCCCGCTGCTCACCAACAAGCCACAGGCTAACATCATGGACAACAAACCCATGGCTAACATCATGCCCTTCGGCATGTGCAAGTCGCTGGCTAACCCGACGGTAGCCTCAGCCACCGCGGCAGCCATGGGCACACTGACACCCATGCCCTGCATACCGGTATTGACAGTGCCCTGGGCACCACCGGGAAAGAAAATCGTCTGCGGACAACCCGCACTGGTAGACAACGCCCAGCTGGTATGCGCCTATGGAGGCCAGATTACCATCAAGAATGCCGGCGAGGTGATGACTAACGTGCGCTAACCCCGGCGGAAGACAACGAGAACACTTGCATGAATATGTAGAACCAGAGAAACGTCACTATGGCTAAACTTTCATACACACTGACGATAGACAGCTACAACGTAGGGCTGAACAACGATACCACCATCACTGCCGAGTTCAAAAACGGCGACATTGGTTACATCCTAAAACCTTTCTCCGTCAGATACGACAAGAGGATGTACCATCCGGGGTATATCAAACTCTACTGCCAGATCACCAAGGTGGCCGCTGCGTCGGCATTCCCCACTCACGGCACGCTGAAAACATTGTTCAACGAGAAGAAGGTTAAGCTTACCATCGACGGACACGACGTGGCGAACGACTACGTGGTGTTCAAGACGGAGCCCGTCTACACGAAAGACTCGCTCTATGTGACGTTCCACATCTACAGCCCTGACTACTGGATGACGCTCTCAGAGTACAGCAAGTGCTTCGTCCACAAGCGGCTGGCACGCGAGATATTCGAGACGGAGGCGAAGACATTCGGTTTCACCAGCGACACCA
>Ga0326512_10002070_pt1 | contig 14949 bp, 25 predicted proteins | sample 1_2617_0518_D_FD_203652 | JGI IMG/M metagenome (GOLD analysis project Ga0326512, IMG submission 203652) | Bovine rumen microbial communities from UC Davis, California, United States - 1_2617_0518 | ecosystem: Host-associated > Mammals > Digestive system > Stomach > Rumen | place: USA... | reverse complement strand
TCTCGACAGAACAGGAGATTGCTAATGACCTTGCAAACCATGATAAATTGAAAGTGATACTGGATGCAGTGGATTCCGAGTTGCCAGGCTTGATGTCGCAGCTCGACAGCATGGTCTGTCCTCTATGTGGCCGTAGAGGTTTGCATAAGGAGGATGCATGAAGAAGTATACGATGGAAAGGAAGTTCAAGTGCCCGCATGATGAGCGACCTGGCAAGCAGTATACAATGAATTGCTATTATTTCGGGTGCATACACCAGATAAACAACGATTGCCCATTGAAGAGGAATGATGACGAACGTACTTTCAGTTGAAAGGGTTGAAGAATGAAGGTATTGATAACAGCCGACTGGCATATAAAGGGTGAACGACCAGTTTGCAGATTGGATAACGACTGGATTGCAAGCCAGCGCAAGACAATTTCCGAAATTCGCGAGGTCTTTTCGAAATACGGTTGCGACCAGATGTGGATTCTGGGTGACTTGTTCGATGCTCCGAGATGCTCGACTGAGGCCGTGAACATGTTGGTCGAGGAGTTGTTGAAGTTCCATGAAGGCAGCGTGAAGGTCCTATGCGGTAACCACGACCTGAAGGACCACAACTACGACAACCTCAACGTATGCTCAATCGGCACAATAAAGAAGATTTTTGGCGACATCCCGAACGAGGTCCAGGGTGATATATGCAGGCTGACAGTGTCTGCAAGGCCTTTTGGAATGGATGACTACGAATCGACAGCGAACATAGTGTGCACCCACCAGCTTACGTTCCCTGATGATGCAACGCGTGGAATCTTTGGAGGCTCCACTGCAGATGAGCTGTTGGAGAGATGGCCGAAGGCGAAGTTTATATTCACCGGTGACTACCACCACGGGTTCATACGCAAGACTGTCCCTGACATAGTTCACAACGACGAGGAACATGCCAGGTTCGTAGTCAACCCTGGCTGCATCAACATCCAGAAGGCGGACGAGCTGGACTACGAGCCTACGGTCATCGTACTCGACTTTGAAAAATTCAGCATCCACATCGTGCACCTCGACCCACAACGAGAGAACTGCACCCGTGACCATATTGAGGCACGTGAGCACAAGGAGGAGGAGTTCGAGAGGGTGGTCGAGACAATCAAGGGGAACGTCGACATCTCGTTGGATTTTGACAGCAACTTGGAGGCACAGGTGCAAAAGACAGATTCTGCTATAATTGGTGAGTACAACATAATGAGACAAACAATGAATGGAGAGGGCAAATGACATTCGAGGAATTGAAGGACAAGGTCGAACAGCTGAAGACAAAGCGCGACCAGGCACTCGGGGCCATCAAGGCCATCGAGGATGGCTGGGAACAAAAGTACGGCACCCGCGACGTGAAGGAAATGAACGCGAAGTTGGCTGAGACGAAGTCTGAACTTGATGCCATCTCGGCTGACATCCAGTCCAAGGTTGCCGAGGCCGAGAAATTGCTTGAAGGTGTCGCATGACTCCCAGCGAGGTGAAATTCAAGACAGTCGAATTGAAGGGTCGCCTGTGGGCTGCGCAGAAGGAGCTGGAGGAAGCCGAATATGCAAGGGCAAGTGCTAACAGACACCTGGAGGCAATGAACGGCCTCAAGGCCGTGATACAGCAGGTCGCCAAGGAGACGCAGGACCAGCTCCGTCTGAGGTTCGAGGCAATCGTGCAAGCCTGCCTTGATGCAGTGTTCCCTGATTCGTACAAGTTCATGCTGGAGTTCGTGTCAAAGCGAGGGCAGGTCGAGGTCGACATGTGGCTCGACAAGGACGGAACCAGGATGGACCCCTTGGACAGCAACGGTGGTGGAGTCGTGGACGTGATGGGCATTGCACTGAGGCTTTGTTGCGTGACCTTGTCCACCAAGGCAAGGGTGTTGCTGCTGGATGAGCCCTTCGGGCACCTGAGGGGCGAGGCCCGTGACAAGCTGGGTGAGTTGCTTGCCATAATTGCAGACAGGCTCAACGTCCAAATCATAATGGTCGGTGACGTGGTAGGTTCTGTCGTGCCTGGCAAGGAATTCAAGGTGACGAACGTGAACGGAATATCTGCAGTGAGGGGCATTGCAGGGATGACAGGAGGTATGTGATGACACGTGAGGACGTGGAAAGGTGGGTTGAGGAGAACCAGATTGAGTTGGCACTGTTGGAGGGAATGGACAGTGCCATCGTTGGCATAGTCGATGACGGGTTGGAGAGCCCCAAGGTCGTGTATTCCAAGCGAAAGATTTTGAAGGCACTGCAGGACCAAGGGATGAGTGAGCAGGATGCACTTGAATGGTACAGCTACAACACTGTAAGGGCATTGCCGTACATGGGCAAGATAGCTCCATGCGTGATGGATGACCTGTGGTACCCTGACCCAGAGGTGAAAGCGGTGAACTGATGGTCGACTACGAGGCAATATGCAACCAGCTTGACATACCGTACTGGACGTCAGGCAAGAACAATGTCGAGGGTTGCATAACAATCAAGTGCCCGTGTTGCCCTGAGGATGACCCCGACCCGTCAAGGCATGGCAACCTCGACCCGGCCACTGGCAAGTACTCATGCTGGCGTTGCAAGGGCTCCCACCCTTCTGTCGTGATAGCGAGGGCAGGGCACATCTCAGTGCAGGCCGCGTCTGACCTGATACGAAAGTACACGACCGGCATTGTCCAAGTCAAGCACGAGGACGTGGAACAGGCGACGAGCATAAGGCTGCCAGGTAGCGTTACACCGCTCGACTTGCATACAAGGTACCTGACCGGACGAGGTTTCGACGTTGACGAGTTGATGTTCTACCACGCAATTCGTTTCACCGGCATGATGGAGAAGTGGGAGGGCACCGACTGGGGCCTTCGTGTCATAATACCCGTGTACGACAGGATGAACAGATTGGTGTCGTTCCAAGGTCGTGACTGTACAGGGAAGTCGCCATATCGTTACATGTTCCCGAGGAAGGAAATGCAAGTTAGGGACTGCAAGACGCTGCTCTACGGTGCTGAACTTTGTGGCGGTACTGACAAGCTGCTTGTCGTCGAAGGCGTCATGGACGCTTGGAAGGCGGGCAAGGGCGTAGTCGCGACGTTCGGTTCCGGCGTGTCCAAGGAACAGATACTCGAGATGGCGCACTGGAAAACAGTCTACCTTGCATTCGACAACGAGCCTGCGGCCAAGGAGGAGGCAAGGGGTATCGCAAAGGAACTCAGTGCCCTCGGTACGGATGCATTCCTGGTGAATACTGACTTCGGGATGAACCCTGACGGCACTGTAAGGGACATCGGTGACTTGCCACTTGACGATGCAAGGCATTTCCGAGATTCCGTATTGGGCTAAATTGCTATAATAACAAAACCAAAACCAAGAGAGGATTGAAGATGATTCAAGTTGAAAAGACAAAGATGGTCGATGCCATGCGCAGCGTGCTCCCTGGCGTCGACAATGGCAGTACTGGAATTGACGGAGCGAACCTGTTCCTGTTCAAGGATAACCGTCTGTTCACCTACAATGGCGTGACTTCCGTGAGTGTCCCGTTTGACATGGGCAATGCCAAGTTCGGTGTCAATGCAGCCAACCTGTTCGCGTTCGTGAACAAGCTGAATGACCTGTCCGTGAACATCGAGCCGGTGTACGACAAGGAAGACGCTGCGAAGGTGAAGGCAGTAAAGGTGTTTTCCGGCAAGACGAAGGCGACGTTCAACCTTGCGGACACTTCCGAGATTGAGAAGTACCTCGAAGGCATCAAGTTCACGGACGGCAAGCCGTGCCCTGAGAACTTCAACGATGCCTTCGCCCTCACGACAATCAAGAACAACATCCACGCCGAGATGAAGGGCGTGGTCACCACGAAGATTGGAGACAAGATGTACCTCGCTGCAAGTGACAAGCGTCGTATTTCCGTGCATGAACTTGCATCCGAGATGGACGAGTTCAAGGTGGATGATGATGTGTTGGCAGATGCCCTCAAGCTGGGCAAGCCGAAGACGTATGCAATCGTAGGCCCTTGGCTCCACCTCGGCTACGAGGGCGAGGTGACATTCAGCTGCATCCGCCAGGACATGAGCAAGTTCAACGCACCTGCAATGGTCGCTGCGCTTGACAAGCTGTCCGCAATGGAGCCTGTCGTGGAAGGCAAGCTGCCGAAGGCCTTGGCAGATGCAATCACTCGCGTCAGTGCCCTTGCAGGAACCACCAACACCAACACCGGCCTCACAGTGCAGCTCACGTTCAGCAAGGAGGGCATAACTGCGTACACCGAGAAGCGAGACGGAAACGCAGAGGAGTTCATCCCGTGGGACTCTGACGTGAAGTTCAACTCAGATGACGTGGTGCAGTCCTGGGTGTCCATCAACATCCTCCTGGAGGCCGGTTCGAAGGTCACTGACTTCAAGGTCGTCATGAACAACCCCGCCCGCAAGTCCTATGCCTTCCTGTTCACCGGTGACAAGTACAAGGCACTCGTCGGAGGTATCACTGTCAAGGAAGGATAGTGAATTGCTATAATTCCACAGCTGGCCCTGGTTCGCCAGGGCCTTTTCTTTTAGGAGACAATTGATGGTAGATTCAAGACAGCGAGTGACATTTGACATCGAGACATACCCTGCAGCATTCATCATCTGTGGGTTGGTGAACGGCGAGACTTGGGAGGAATATGTAGTGTGCCCGTCGGTCGACGGCTATCCGAGCACTGTGGACTGCAATGTGGTCAAAGGTTGGATGGACAGCCTCAAGGGCAAGGGGTGGTCGGTCACCTACAACGGGAAGGGCTTCGACCTCAGGGTGCTCACCTGGATTGCAACCTGCGGCAAGAGGACCTTGACCCCCGAGGAAATATCGGACGCGGCAGGCAAGCTGATAGCCGACAACAACGTGAAGTCAGGGCCAAGGCCGAAGACGAGCCCTTGCTGGTCAGTAAAGTTCTCCGACATGGCCAAGTATCGCAGGCAGCACTTTGACGTGCTCAAGTGTCGCACGTTGAACCACTCCCTGAAGTGGTGGGAGTTGATGAGGGGCTGGAGCGTCAAGGAGAGTTCCGTGCCATTTGACGCGAAGACGATGACCAGGGAGGAGCTGCTCGAGTCAATAGGCTATTGCAGGCACGACGTGAAGTGCACGGACATGCTCTACATGGAGAAGGACTGCCAGGAATTGATCGCTGCAAGGCAGTGGGTGATTGACAACGCGCCATGCTACATATTCCCTGATGCCACGTCAGCCGAACTCGCTGAGACGTACTGCTACGGGGACGCGGATGTCATAGACGAGGACGAGAGTTGCTTTGACCTGGTGCCGTGGGACGAATTCAATGTCCCTGCAGACTTCAAGTTGCAGATGCAGCAGATTGCAAGGCACGAGATAGACGGCTTCAACTGGAACGCCATTGACTACGGGGCAGGTGGTGCCCACTTCGCCGCGCCAGGTAGGCACAAGGGCACCAAGATATTCGATGTCGCCAGCCTGTACCCACACATCATTGAGTTCTTTACTAAACTCAAGACGGACGATGCACTCAAGCGGTACGTCGGTTGCCTGGCAAAGCGTCTCGAGAACAAGCGCAAGAAGGGCACACCCGAGTACAGCAAGTCGGCTGACAAGGGCCTCAAACTGGTCCTCAACTCACTGTCCGGCAAGTTCGGGCAAAGGGGCGCCAAGGCCTACGCACCTGAGCATCGACTGGCAATGTGCATAATAGGACAGATGCTCATCACGGAGGCCGCATGTAACGCCTGCGGTGACGACTTCAGCAACCTTGTAGAGATTAACACGGACTCCTTTGCGGTGAAGGGCGATGAACAAATAGCACGTGCACGTGAATATTGCAACGGCACACCACACGGATTCATGTTCGAGGAGGATGACTTCGCTGACAGCTACTGGAAGGACGTGAACCACTACTTCGTGTACGACACCAAGGGAGGCCTGAACCTACAGGAGGTGCACGGCGACGTGAACACTGACCTCAAGGAATACAAGAACGAGACCATCCTCATAGAGTCGTTGGCCATCAACCTGAGGGAGCCGGAAGGCACTGAGCCGCACCTGGCAGAGTTCGGGAACTGCAGTCCTGAACTCAAGGCTGACAACTGCGTGGTGAAGTGGGTGAAGGGCAAGGGAATCAAGAACGCCTCAATCGACGGGGAGCCGATGAGGTTCAAGCATTACTACTTCCTATGGACCACACCTGACTGCCCCGACTCCCACGTGATACGCTTCAATGCGTCAAAGGTCGCGGACAACGGGACAATATCCGTGAGGCATGGGGTGTACACGTTCGACGGCGTGGATGCCTTGAGGAAGTACGAGCAGTGGATTGACCCCGACCAGTACCTGGAGGACCTAAAGTGCGAGTTGGCCACGTGGGGAAGGTCGGACATGTTCACACCGATGAGCAGGAGGGCTGTCCCTGAGCACTGCACGTCGTTCCATGAGATTCGCCAGTGTGCCAACGGTTTCTTCGATATGCCGGACGACTTGTTTTAATGTAAACAACAATTTACAACATTTTGAAAATAGTTCGTTCACATATAGCAAAATTTTGCTATATTTGTATCAAACAACAAACAACGAGGTCTAACCATGAATATAGCACAATTCAACGAAAACCTTGCAACTGCCTTCGCGGTCGCAAACAAGGAAATTATCAAGCGGATAGCCGTCAACGCTTTCGGTGATACACTCCATCTTACTGTTCGTAGGAAGAAGGAAGGGCATATCAACTGCGTCAATGCTTCAGTATTCGCACTCAAGCCCTCCAGCAAGCCCCACTGTATCGACATTCACGAGGTCTGGGTTGGCTATGACAATGAGGGGTTTCGTTGGTCCGACAGTATGGGCGGAAAGACCATTGACTGCACTGGCCTGAAGGTTGACCCGGCGATTGACCTCATCGTATCCGAAATCAATGCACTCATGAATGAGGCATAACTATGAAGACATACCGCATAGTTACCCAGGGCTACGACCTCATTCTTGGCAACCCTCTCAAAAGTGTCAAGTACGTTCTGGACAACTACGACAAGGCTGTCACACGTGTGAAGGAAGAGAAGAAGAGGATGAGCGTACCCCACGTCATCCAGTGGAATTCCACCTATATTCAGGAGTTTGAGTTCGTCCGTGACATTAAGGTAGAACTCTAGGAGTACAAATGAGCGAACTGAAAGCAATAAGTGGCCTCGAAATTCGTGAAGACATAGAATACAACACTAGGGGAATTGACCCCGAAGATAAAGAATGGTGCAATTACGGAAAAGAACTCTGTGACACTCTGTATTATCGCAAGTTCGAAGCCGACAAGGTGATTGCAGAACTGAAAGCCGACTACAAGGAAGCCTGCGGACGATTGCAGACTGCCAACCTTATCAAGGATGAACAACTTGCAGCGACCCGTCATAACAAGTACAAGCGGTGCTTGGCGATGGCGAAGATGTGTGATGCTTTGGTTGAATGGTATTGCGATAACGCCTTTTATAAAAAGGAACAATGGGCATTACAATGGCACCGGCGTTGGCTGGAACTTGCTGAGAAATTCAAGGAGGCCTGAAAGGCATGAAAATTGAAAACGTCATATCAAATATCGTACTCTATGCCATGTTTGCATTCGGGGCAGCGTTGATTATCGCATCATTATGCATGTTCATAGGTTCCGTCATTTTAGGACTGTGGGGTTGGATTCATGGATGACATAAGGGTGAATTCAGGGTACATTTCATACAAGTCCGGTGACTGTGACGTGCATGCAAGCATAGCGATGAGATTGAATGGCGGTGAGCAAGGTAGCGACACTGCCAGGTGTGTAAAGTGCAGGAGGAGGCTCCCTGTCGATGAGATGGCGTTGGTTGGCAATGATTGCTATGAATGCAAGGAGTGCTTGAAATGAGCGAACTGAAATGGAAATGGGCTTACGGTCCGTATTTGGACCCGCCGGAAGGACAAGAGGAATCTGCAATTAAAGCGGGCTATGTTAAGGTCGTATCTAAACAGTCGGCAGACGAAGTCGTCGCGGAACTCAAGCAGAAACTTGACAAGGCCATTGCTGAACGTGATGGCAACCAAGTATGCATTGATGCATTAAAGGCTGAAATCAAACGCAAAGAGGGTGTTGGACAGAGGTGGTTTGAAAGGTGCATGGAGGAGAGGACCGAGAACATCAGGCTACGTAGGGCGTTGTACAAGGCCTGCGCCAATTGGGCCATTTGGCGAGCGAGCGTTCTTGAATACTTTTGCATCAAAATCAACGCAAAGAAGTGGGAAAGAATGTACCACAGATGCCTCGAGAAGGCGGAGGAGTACAAATGACTATACGAGACTTGATTGAATTGTTGGAAAAACTCCCAAAAGATTATCCGATTGTAGGAATAAATCCCGATTCGAGTGATGAGGGGCTAGGACATTGGTTTGAGCCTCGTTACTTGCACCTCAATGGCTACGAAATCCTAGAATTGAAGGATTGCAAATGCATACAATTCAAGTTCGGGGAGAAAGATGAAGGTTGGACAGATGATTGTTGGCAAGCCATTTACGATGGCAGATTTTTTGAGGTGAACGGATTGGACAAAAATGATTTTGCTTTTACAGGCATTGAGAAACCGACAAAAGATGGCAACTACTTGTGCATCTGTCAACATGGTAAACGTTACACGATCGAACATCATAGTTTCTTTGCGAAAGTAATGGATGACGGAAAAGAAAGGGCAGACAATCAATGGGGATTTAGTTGCGAGCATGTACCGATGGGGTATGGGAATAGCTATCCAGTCATTGCGTGGAGTAGAAAATCATACAAATCATTCAAGGAGTCCGAGTGAAAACGCTCATAAGGTTGTACAAGATGTTCTATCGTCTCCTTCGCCTGAAGCGTTGGCAGCGGGAGGAGATTGAGAAAAATGTCATGCGTGATTTTCTTGTACGACAAATGCAAGACCGTACAGAACGCTGGAACCATGAGATGGAGTTGTCAGCATGGCATAGGCTCGCCATGAGATACGGATGCAATTCACCGGAGGAGTTACGGGTTGTCATCAGCGACATCCAGGTGACGACCATGAACGAGGTCGTGAAGGACTTTACGGAGTGGAACGACTGCGATTCCAACACTGAGAACCCTGGCGAGAAGTATTACAGATGCCATTATGGCTGGGTGCTTGTCAAGATGCAGGCTCGGCATGCCGACAAGGAATATGACATACCGGCCGTGGCCAAGTTCAACAAGTCGAGCCATCTGTGGGACTTCAGCATAATCGCCGAACGGGAGATGACAAGGGACTTGAAGGTTGTAAAATGGCGACCTATACATTAATCAACAATTTGCTATAATTCATAAAAAACAGAGGAACAATCATGGAATTTGATTTTGAAAAGGACATCGGTAGGCAGTTGAAGGAGGCCTACGAACAAAAGGTAGGCATCCCTGAGGATGTCTCCAGGGAAATATGCTGGGACAGCGATGAGACACTCGAGACAGGCGAAGGGAGATGGCATAGGCATGTTGTTGCCCTGTACGAGTGCGACGGGTTCTATTATGGCCTCAAATATGACAGAGGGCTGACTGAAAGACAAGAAAATGAATACTATTGCCAGATTCCAGGAAAGTACGAAAAAGTTGAATTGAAAACCTACACTTACAAGGAAGTCGAATAATGTCACTGTACAAGGAATACAGACCCCAAACATTGGCTGAGATGAAGGGCAACACTGCACTCATCGCTGCAATCAAGGCCCACTTCGCCAAGCCCAACCACAACCACGCCATCCTGTTCTACGGGGCGAGCGGTTGTGGCAAGACTACCTTGGCACGGGCAGTGAGCAAGGAATTCCTGGGTGCTGACGAGAACTGCATAATGGAGATAAACGCATCGAGCCTGAATGGCGTGGATGCAATGAGGCAGGTGGAGGAAGCAATGAAGACGCTCCCGATCACCGGCAACAACAACATCTTCATCATTGACGAATGCCAGCAGCTCACCCCGGCGGCGAAGTCATTGCTGCTCAAGCCTTGCGAGGACACCGGCGACTTCAACTACGTGTTCTTCTGCACGACCAACCCTGACAAGTTCTTCAAGGGGGACAAGGGCGAGAAGGTCTCCGCACTCACCACGCGTCTCACGCAGTGGAAGGTGGAGCCGCTCGGAAGGACGGACGCCATGAAGTTGGTGGACGAGGTCGCCACGAAGGAAGGCATCGACATCAGTGATGCCGTGTTCAACAAGATTGTGGAGGTGGGCGAGGGCTCGCCCCGTTCGTTGCTGGTCGCGTTGGAGAGCGTGGCAGGCATGGGCTCCGAGGAGGAGCAGCTCAAGATACTCACGAACAAGGTCATGGTGGATTCCGAGAGCGAGGACGCCAAGGAATTCTGCATGGCACTGATGGGCGGCTTCGGGAATGGTCCGGCACCCAGCCTGGCAAAGGCCCTGGCACTCATCAAGAAGATGAAGACGGAGGGCAAGGAAGATTCCATGAGCCTGGGCAAAATGGCAATGGCCTGGGCGACCGGAATTATCATTGCGAAAAACGGCGTGAGTGAGGACGGCTGGGTGGATAACAAGATGGCCGCGAGCGTGCTGCAAAATTTCGACAAGCATTTCGACACGAACAACATTGACTATGGATGGCATGTACTCACGCTTGCCACCATTGAGGCATTCGCCTAGGAGTGGCAATGAAGTACAGAGGAAAGGGAATCAACTGGACGGAGGCAGAGGACAAGGCAATCCTGGAAGGCAAGATGCCGCCAGGTCGTGTCCCGACGCAGGTGTACAACAGGCGCAGCAAGCTGAAGAAGAACTTCGGGAATGTCACCAGGCAACTTTGTCGTACGCTCCTGTGGCGTCTTGACTACATGGCAAGGATGGGGCTGTTCCTAGAGAATGACAAGAAGTTCTTTGACGGCGTGGTCGCGACAATAAAGAAGAAAATGCTATAATACAAACGACAAGGAGATTTGAAAATGGCAGAACTGCAAGAGGAAAACCTTTTTGAGACACCTGAGCAGAAACGTCGCTACAGTCCTTCGATGTACTTCCCAATATTTGACCCTGCGGTTGACGGGAAGCAGCACCAGCTGTTCGAGATGGTGAACACCAAGCGATACAACGAGGCACTGAGGGCGATTGACGAGGTGAAGGACATCACCGACGAGGAACGAGAGTTCTTCAAGTTGGCTGCCACTCGCTTCATTGAATTCAACTTCACGCCGATAGCCGAGCAATACTGTGTTTCATCGCCGCAGGCACGTGCCCTGTTCGAGAAGTTGGCATTGGTGTATGTCTCAACCACCCAGGCAATTGCGAACGCCCTCATCGATTGTGACAACGGGTTCCGTGAATACATCGACGAGGCAAATCGCCATTTCGCGAACAAGGAAGGGTAGCAGATGAAACCTCACTTTTTCGTACTCACCTGCAATTCGTGCGACAACCTGGCCGCTTGCTACAAGACATTGTTGCAGCGAGCCTGGGGTGATGATTGCGTCATCCTGCTCTACGACTCCAACCACAAGGAACTTGCAGAGGATGCTGTACGTAAAGGGTGGCGGGCCGAAGTGTTCGACTGGGATGCCACTATTGCAAAGATGGATTCGCCGGGATGGACGAGACACTACGCTGCAAGCAAGAAGGTCGTGGCACCGGCAAGGAAGGCAGCCTTCGACATTGCGAAGAAACTTGGCATTCGTTACTTCATGCAGCTGGACGATGACTGGCACGGCATCCAGATTCCTTCCGACATCTCGGAGCAGCTTCCATCCTTCAGGCGATTCTGTCTCAAGAAGGAACCTGAGGAATTCGCGTTCAAGTATTTCAAGTTCATCGTCGAGCGAATCTTTGACCTCGTGGCCGAGACGGGTGCCACCGTTGCATTCGTGCAATCGGGCGAGGTATTCTCCGCGGACGTGACCAAGTACCACTTCAAGCCAAAGTGCATGAACACCTACATCTTTGACACTGAGCGCCCCAGGGAGTTCGGAGGGTTCAACGAGGATGTTAACATCTATTGCAAGAAGGACATGAGCAGGCCATGTTTCCAGGTGGGCTATCTCATTTGGTCTCACGGTGGCAGCCAGCTCAGGGTCGGCAATGACTACCAGGGAACTTGGGAGAAGACATTCGCGACAGTGATAAACAATCCGACTGCAATCAGGCTGTCGACTTTCAAGAATCCCGGCAGCGGGAAGGAAGACATGAACTACACCCGAATCCACCACAGCATCCAGTACGAGCACACGCAACCCAAACACGTTTGGCCAATAGAGGGGACAAGGTGAGGTTGTAAAGTGATTTCAAGTTCGTTCACATTCAGCATGATGGTCCGACTGGCATTGTCCAGCCGGACTTTTTTGTTGTAAAAATCATTTTACAACTATTTTCATACAAGGCGATACTTTTGTAGCAAAAATTTGCTATATTTGTATCATCAGAACAATCAACAACGAGGTAACATCATGGCAATCACATCCAGAGAATGCAACATCATTCAGTCCTTCCCAGTCTCCAGTGTAATGGTGGCCGAGAACATACGTAACGAACTGTCCAAGCTGGTCGTGGAAGAGAAAATCCATGTCAGCTATTGGGTGCTGACTGAGTCCGGAAAGAAGGACGGTACCCTGGAGTTCAACATCGGTGCACTCAACGATACCGACCTCCATGCATTCATCGTAAAGTATGCAGGTATTATCAAGCAGCTCCACCCGAGAGCCTGCGAGATGGTCGAACAGTACTACACTGGCGAGGAAGTCGTGAGCAACAACAAGCCGGAACCGGTACACTACAAGACTGCAGAGCAGGTGGCCAATGGCTACGAGGCAGATGGTTCACATTGGTACGACCTCACATTTGGTGGTCCTTTCACCAAGTATTACATCCGCAACTTCTGGAAGTCCGAGAAGGCTACCGTGGGTGACTTCGTCAAGGTTCGCGACTAGGAGATACAGCAATGACATTTTGTCACAACAACATCAGGTTCGACTACAACTGCCGTGAGGCATTGGACGACCTCAACCTTGCAATCCGCAGGGCAGCGAGGGAGAACGAGGAGAGACGGGAGCAGTTCAGGCAGATGGGTTCACGATTCAAGATTGCGAGGAAGTGGTAACATGGCGATTGAGGCGACAAACGAACTTTACAATTCCTGCATAGGGACCATCGAGAAGGCATGCAAGGATGCCTACCAAAAGAACCCCGTCATCGACTTCGACGACTATCGTTCCTACGCGGACGAGGTCTTCATGGACGCCGTACTTTCGTACAACCCGGCATCAGGCACGAAGTTCAACACCTGGTTGACGTTCCAGCTGCTCAGGCTCAAGAAGTATGCGAGTCGCGGCGGTGCCATGATTGTTGACCACAAGGAGACACCTGACAGCATCGTCGGCAGCCTGGACAAGCAAAACTGCACGTTGGACGGGAAGTCCTGCTGCCTGCACGACAAGCACCAGACGTTCAATGACACGTACAAGGATGCCATTGCCGCGCCCACGTGGGACTTTGACTGGTGGAAGCGCATGGAGAACCTCAAGCCGTATATGGGTGAACTCAGCGAGGACGCTCGTACGATGGTGGATGACATCCTCGACGGGCACTGCGGGAAGTTCGACGAGCAGGGGAACCCCTTGCCTGAATATGGCCAAAGGAACTACATCAAGCTGACCCCGAGACAGCTGTACAGACGCCTTTACATCAAGCGCGGGTGGCAGTTCGAGAGGGTCAGGGACGCCCGCATCGAGGTGGAGAACATGCTGAGGAAATGGGCTCCGTGCAAGCTGCCTGAGATGGATGAGGAACTTCGCGTGTGCAACATGACCGTGAGAACCTTCAGAGGTTCTGACATCGTGGCGAAGGCGACAGTGAAGTGGGACAGGGTGCACTGCCAGACGGAGGAGGTCACGCCTGAGGCAGTCGAGGAGTTCAAGGTCCAGGACGAATTGTTTTAGTTGCTATAATATGGCAGGAGCGATATATGGCGATAGTTTCATGGCGCATAACTTGTAATTTCAAGGCGAACAAGGGCGAGACCTTTGTCGAGGGTCGCCTGCATTTTGAGCATGCCGCCAGCAAGGACGAGGCGGAGGCAAAGACGACGACGTATTTGGAGAGGCAAGGTTACACTGACATCGTGATAACGGACTGCCATGAGGAGACGTGGGAGGAAAAATACAGGAAGCTGCCAATGCATCCGGCATTGAAGGCAGAGGAGGCACCTCCTCCGCCAAAGCCGCCGGAGCCACCGTCAGTTACCGTCACAAGTGATGATTCAGGCGAACTGTTCTGAGGAGGTATATAGCTATGTTGAGATTGAGTTTCGGCGTGAACGGTGAATTCTTCGTAGAGTCCACCGAGGCATTGAAGGCCAGTGACATTGACGTGATGGAGGAGCTGTACAGACGTATAATGGTCGCACGCAACGAGTGCATCGTGGTGTCTGAGGCAATTAAGGGGAGCATGGAATAATGGCCGGCGAGGTCGAAAAGGTCGACATATCCGTCGAGTCAAGGATTCTCGGCAACCTGATAACCTCTGGTGACTTGCTCGGCAAGATTAGGTCCATAGTGGACCCCACGTTGTTCGAGTCGCCGATAAGCCGTATCGTCGGTCAATGGGTGCTGGACTACTACGACCAGATGCAGGATGCACCTGGCAAGGCAATATCCGACGTGTACATTGCAAGGAAGGACGAGCTGGGCCAGGCTGACAGGGAACTCGTGAACGCATTCCTGAAGAACTGCTCAGCGACTTGGAAGCCTACAAACGTCCTGTATGCCGAGAAGGTCGCGTCAGAGTTTTTCCAACGTCGTTCCCTTGACAGGCTGGCCGACAGCGTGAAGGGCAAGGCAGGCTCCGGCAACATAGACGGGGCACAGCGCCTCATCGCCGAGTACGTCAAGCCTGAGCTGGTACACTCTCGTTCAGTATCGCTGCTCACTGGCACCAAGCACATACAGCACGCGTTCCAAAATGACGACGAGGAGTTGTT
>Ga0326512_10002069_pt1 | contig 14950 bp, 17 predicted proteins | sample 1_2617_0518_D_FD_203652 | JGI IMG/M metagenome (GOLD analysis project Ga0326512, IMG submission 203652) | Bovine rumen microbial communities from UC Davis, California, United States - 1_2617_0518 | ecosystem: Host-associated > Mammals > Digestive system > Stomach > Rumen | place: USA... | reverse complement strand
GTCTACAACGAGAATTTTGTCGCCCTCGTATATGACGTACGACGAGCCGAGCGCGTTCCAGATCGCCGCGGTCGCCTCGTTCAGCTCGCTCGTGAGCGTGACTCTGACCGCCTGCGCGGATTCGTCTGCGGCCGCTCTTGCCTCCGCCGAGACCGTCGACATCAGGCCGTTCAGATTCTTCCGGAAGTTTCCGAACTGGATCTCGGTGTACTTGCCGAGGATCGGATCGTAATCGAACGCGATCACGTTCGTCATGATGTTTACGCCGAGGCGCTCGTCAATGACCTCTATCGTGTCGCCGACGTCGGAAACGTTCTCAACGTTCGCCGCAAGCGTATAGTTGACGCGAGGCGTCGAATAGACGTCGACGTAGTTCTGCGCCTGCTGGCGCAGGTCGGCGACGAGCGCGGCCGTGTATGCCGCCTCGTCGAAGTTTCCGTTCTCGTCAGTAAAAGCGTCCTGCTCGATGTTCTGATCGAACGTGACCGTTTTGCAGAACGGCGTCGCATATTGTATCTCGCTCTCGACGAATACCTCGGGAAGCGTCAGACCGTCGTTTCCGACGGGGAGGAGCTTCGTCACGACGTCGTCCCAGGACTCCTCGACGGATATATCGCGAAGATTCTTTGCATATCTGATCGTGACGCCGCGATCCTCGCCGATCGCCGTTCTGATTTCGATGTCGAAACCGTCGCGGACGAGATGTCCTCCCCACCGTTCAATGACGGTCTCGATAGCTTCGGCGAGCGACTGACGGACGCATCTGAACGAGTTGACTGTCCCGACGTCCGAGAGCGTTGAAAACGGAGAACTCGGCGTTGTTGCCGAGTTGAGATGATCCAGCGCGGCGTTGCAGTTCTGATCGACGACGTAGGAGTCCTCAATAAGAAGATTCTGCGCGTCATAGTAGACGTGCCATGCTTTGACCTTTATTTTCCGCTTCGTCTTGTCGACGTTCCATACTCGGAACGGCTGGTCGCCTTGCGGAGTATTGCAGACGATGATCGCGCCCGACGAGATATAGTTCAGATACTCAAGCGGAAGTTCGAGTTCGAGATAGAACTCGTCATTGTCGCCTTTATGTACGTTTGCGAACGTCGGGAGAAGTATCTTGTCGCCGTTTGTGTCGAAGACCGTCGTCGTCGGATCGGTGAATAGTTTTATCATTCCTTGACCTCTATATTGAGCCTCTCGACCTCTGCTCTGACCTCGTCATTCTTCAAGACTTTTTTAGTCTGACCTTTATTCAAGATATCGAAGATAAGCTGAAGAGTCCTCGTCTCTTTATCTGTGCGTTCTGTGACTCTCGACTCAAGCGTTTTCTTCTTCATTGGTATTCACCCCCAATTCGCGTAGCGCGTTGATGTAGTCAGCCTCCGTTGCCTCGTCGGAAGGCTCGTCTTGCTCGATAGGCTCTATCGGAATGTCAGTTTCGGTGTAGACTCTGCCACTTCCGAGAGGATCGACTGCATCTGCGTACTGCACTCCGTCGCGCTCTATCTTATAGCCTGCATCGGAATAAGCGTAGTCATACTGTATGCCTTTATCTGCGATTATCTCTTTAACTATCACGCTAGATTCGCCTCCTCATCAAAGCCTGTACCGATTTGTAGATAAGTAACGTGTACGATTTCGTCGTTTGCATCAAGTCCTCTTATCAGCAAACGTCCGTCATGTGTCGGTGTTATCGAGCCGTTTGTTGTGTCTACTGTACCGGCAGAATAACTCTGTAAATCGACCATATCCCAATGGTCTATGCCTGTAGCAGTTGTTGTCGGCACGAATGTTTGTCCGACAGCGCAAGTTGTATCTTCGTCTATACCAACAATTTGATTTGCGTAAGTAGTCCAATTCGTTCGTGCTTGATAACTTGATACATCCGCGGCTGGGACATATATATAACCTTCACCACTTGCAATTTTTGTTCCCGTCAATGCTGATTTAACCTGGAGCGTCGTATCTGATTTTCTTATAATTAAAGTTTCTATTGCTGGAGCGCCACCTTGATTACTAAATGTCATAAGGTTATCAAACGTCAATGACTTGAGACTGCTTGCACCGTCAAAAGCCCAATATCCTATATATTCCCAACCACCTAAATATAAATGCTCTATTTTACTACACGATAAAAACAATCTTTGATTACCAGTATGTCCCGCCCCCTTTGCCCCTGTTGCAATGGGACACCATACATTTTTAAGGTTTGTGCAGCCACTAAACATTCTTGTTTCAAATGCTGCAAGTTTAGGAACAATATATGTCTGCAATGCAGTAACACTTGCTGGTGAGCGCGCTCTTGTTGCTTCTTTAAATATTACAGACTGCATACCTGTCAGCGCAAAGTTTTGTGCTGATGTTAAAGTGCTGTCATTTATACTTGTTATTTCGCCTTGTATCATCGCCTTATAAAGTCCATTCGCGCCCGTATCAACAGGCGGAACAAGCGTTCCCGTCAGCACTTGCCCCTGCCCATCTATTGCCTCTTTTCCGTCGAGGATGTCCGAGGCGGAGGCTGGATCGGTGAGAGCAGGGAGAGGAGTGCCCGTAGGAATAGCATCAATCGCGTCGGGAAAATCATCTGCGACAATCTGTGCGGAACTTCCCGTCTTGCCTCGGATAGCGTTTGCTATTGCCGAGAATAATGAAGTTAGTGTAGTGTGAACATTCGGCATTAATAACTACCTCCTATCGCGTTTCCAATAGCCGCATCTATCGCAGTATCGACATAAGTCTCTGTCGCATACCCACTCGGAACGGATTGAAGTGCCGTGTCAGCGAGTCCGAGAGAAGTCTGCACCGCGCTCGTCATATCACTTGACGGAATACCATTTGAAGGCTTGTCGTACTTCGCATTCCATGCAGTCTTGTCGGCTGATGTGACATGGATCGTAGTGTCTGCGACATGAGCGTCATATGCCGAAACCTTTGCGCTCGTTATTCCAGAGTCAACCGCGCTCTGTTCTGCCTCGGTCAGCGTGTCTTGTTTGCCGCTTAATTCTGTTGCGACATAAGCCTTGTCCGCTAACTGATTCTGTGCCGACGCCGCCGAGGGAATCACCGACTCGATAGCCTCGACATCACTTGCCGAAGCGTAAGAGTCGGGATCGAGGTTGCCCGTAGTGCCGATTCTCTCATCGATATACTCCGCAGTTCCGAACATAGACGGTGCCGCGAGGCTCGATGCGTCGAAGGTTGAGTCGGGGAGAACATAGCTCGTCTGTTCGTAAGACTCTGCTGTAGTTCCGCAGATGATGCGATAAATCCGTTCTTGTTCGCCGTTCCATGACCCTCGGAAAAACATGGTCAACGTACCGCCGATGCTGCCGCGAATCTCATAAACTTCGATTCTCGTGTCGGTAACACCCATCTGAAGATAGAGCTCATAAGAGCCGACAGACTTATCACGGAATCTGTTGACCTCGCTGATGTTGTACTCTCTGTACTGTGCCGGATTATCGTCCCATCTCAACGTGTACGTCGGTATCGAGCCTCCACCGCCATGAGTCAGAGCGTAGTCGATAGCATCCTGTACATTATCGACACCTATCTCCTCTGTGTCAACGTAGCCGACCTCGGACGCGGTCAGAGAGTCAAACTTTGCGAAAAGCTGTGCGAGCGTTATGACCTCGCCCGTCGGAAGAACGGCGGACGTATCGTCTATGGACTGACCGCACTCGTCGGTATATATCGCGCTCTTTGCGATCTCCGTCCCGTTCGTGTCGATGCAGACGATCTGCGCGCCGAAAACGCCCTCTCCGTTGAGGACGTCTCCGGGGATGAGGTACTCGGCCTCGCCGTTCTCGTCAAGCGTGATCGGATTCGCAGTCGTGTATACCTCGTCGCCGACGACCGGGACGAAATACAAATAGACCGAGAGCGTTCTCCACTCTTCGTCGACGTAGAGCTTTATCTTTTTCGATACGTTATCGCCGTCGAAAACGGCGTCGATTCGTTCTATTCTCATCAGATCCACCTCGTATAGTTAGTGATTTCGACGCCCGTGACCGAGCCTGTCCACGTCACCCGGTGGACGCCGGGGTTCATCGCCATGAGCGAATAATCGCCCACGACCGAACGGTTCCGGAGGATGCCTCCGCCGGTCGCGTCCATCGTCGAGACGTCGATCGTGATTTCGTCATCCTCGCCGAGTGAGAGCTGAAGTATCTGATACCCGTCCAGGCTGACCGCAACGGCGCCGCTTCCTCTGAACGTGTAGCTCGGAGCTGACGGAGCGTTCCCGACGTTCGCGACGATAAGCGGAGCGGTCGAGCCCGTGACCGGAGTCTCGCTGACCGGATATTTGAACGGCTGCACGTGTACGGTCACCTTCGCCGTCCGGAAGCGGACGAGGCGTTCAAAGTCTATCTGTTCGAGCTGATCGAACAGATAGATCTTGTCGGGTTCGTTCGAGAACGTGATCGTCCCGCTCTGCGCGAAAAACGCGATCACCTCGTCCACGTCGTATCCCCTCGACAGACCGACCGAGAAGGGCTTGTCATATGCCGAATAACCGAGCTTCGTCACGACGTCGCCCGGTCTCCCGTCGATCTCTTCGATATCCGTCCGCATGAGCGGCTTCTGGATCGGCGGCAGCTCCTGGATGATGAGCCCCGTGATTGTCGCGGAAGAAATTCCGTTAATCGTGATAGTGTTACGCATAGTCATCAATATATCGCGCGCGCGACCGTCCTTTCGACAAACTTTCCGGCGACGCGGTCGTCAAGTTCGATCTTCATCTCGGCGAGTGCCTCTTTGAATGAATCGACCATGTTTTCGCCGCGCGCGGCTTTGCTCGACTTGATCTTCGGAGAACGCAGCGCGTTGACCGTGCTCTGTGAGAGCTCCTTCGCAACGTTCTGCGCTTCACGCGCAGACTCGTCGATACCGATCGCGAAGCCCTCTCCGAAGTATTCGCCGAGCTCCTCGGTTACCTTCGACGGAGAATGTATCTGAAGAATGTTCTTCATCCCGTTGACTGCCGCCGAGACCATGTTCTTCGCGGTCTGGACGAGGTCGGCCGCCTTCGTCTCGAATCCGAAGATCAGACCGTTCGCCATCATCTCGCCGGTTCCCTGCGCTGACCTTGCGACGCCGGTCGCGGCTTCGACCGCGCTTCTGACCGTCGCCTCTGTCGCCGCGTCGAGAACGTACGTGCTTCCGGTGACGCCTCGAGCCGTTCCCTTCGTCATGTTGCCGCCGACCTTTTCAAATTCGGCGAGCGCTTCGGTCGCCCTCTGACGAGCGAGGTTCTGCTGATCGATCGCCGACTTCTTCTGATCGTCGGTCATCTGATTCCACGACCGGAGGTTCGTCTCGACGAGCGAGCGGTACGCGACCTGCGTCCGGATCACCTGTTCCTTGAGGATCGACTGCTGCTCCTCCGTCGTTTTCTGCATGACGCTCTTCGCGGTAATAAACGCGCCGGAGTAGTTCTCGAGCGCGGCGATGACCGCTTCGCTGTCGCCCTTCGCGGCAGCGGCGAGGGCGCCGTTGTAGGTCTCGATCAGGCGCGTGTTGCTCTGAACATTCGCCTCCGTCGCGTCAAACTCTTCGCGGGCCGCCTTCAGGTTTTCATTTACCTCGCCCATCGCGAGTCTGGCGTACATCGTCATTTCGTCGAGACCAATTCCGGTCTCGGAGTACCATGCAGATTCGTCATCGAGGTACTCCTTGATTTGTTCCGCGGTCACGCCGTACTTCTCCGCGGTCGCGGTGAGAGCTTTGTCGTACTCCCTCTCAAGTTCGGCGACCTTAAGCGCGGACGCGGCGTATGCGTCGTTCAGATCGTTCTGAGCTCCGAGAGCCGCCTCGAATTCGTCCTTGTACGCTGAGAGGTATATGTCAGCTTTACGCGCTTCGATGACGTCGTATATGCTATCCTTCAGCTTGCCGTTCTCGTCGACGAGATCTTTGATCGAGTCGTATTCCGTGCCCATAGCCTCATTAAACTGACCGAGGAGGAAAGCCGCGCGTTCTTCTTCGCCTTTCTTGACCTCGCCGTTCGCGTCGATCAAGTCTTCGAGCTGAGGAAGCACGGTCTTCTCGACATAGTCCACGTTCGCGACCTGCGCCGCCGCCTGCTCAGCAGAAGCATCGATACTGTCGCGGATGGAGTCCGTGACTTCCTTGCCTTTGTTTATAAAGACGTCCTGAGCCTCGATATACTTTTCCGTCGCCGTCTTCGCGTCCTTTGCTGACGACGTGAACGCTATGAGCCCGACGACGACTGCCGCGATACCCGCGGCGATGAGCGCAAACGGACTGAACGCCGCAGTCGAGTTGAAGAGCGCCATCGCGCCCTCGGCCGCCTTTATGCTCGTGATGAATCCGTGTATCGACGTCACGACGGCGGCTATTACGCTTGCTACCTTGAACGCGACGAGCCCTGCGGCAATAGCTGCGAGAGCCGTGACGATAGGTCGCCAATTATCTTTGACAAAGATAAACAAGTTATATATAGTTTTGAAGACCGTTCCGATAGCGTCTACCGCCTTCTTCTTAAAGTCTTGAAAATCCTCGGACTTAACGAAGCTCTGTATCTTTTTCTGCGCTCTCTCGACAAACGGCATCAGTTCTTTAGCGATTTCCGACCCGACAGCCGAGAACGCTCCTTTTGCCGTTGACTTAATCTTGTCAATCGAGTCGTTGAAGTCGTTTGCCGCGTCAAGCGTGTCCTGCCCAAGTATTAAACCGAGATCTTCCGCTTCTTTGCCGTATTCCCGAAACGCTTCGCCTCCGTCGTCGATTATGCCAGCGAGTTCGTCCGCGCCTTTGCCGAACAGCTTCATAGCGGTCGTGTCTCTGTCGGTTTCATTCGATATTCTGCTCAACCCTTCGACGACTTCAAAGAATACCGCTTCCGAGTCTCTCAATTCGCCGTTCGAATCTCTGACCGATACGCCGAGTTTCTCAAACGCCTCGACCGTGTCCGCATTCTCGGAGGTCATGTTCTTCTTCATCTTCCGAGCCGCGCTGATGATAGTCTCGGTGTCTACGTCTATCAGTTCCGCCGCGTAGTTGAACTTTTGCAGCATTTCCGTCGAAAAGCCCGACTGCTTCGACGTAGTGTTGAGTTCGTCGGCAGCTTGTCCGGCGTTAATGACCACCGTCGTGAGTTTTTTCGCGGCGTCAATCGCCAAGCGAAAGCCGTCAGCGACAAGGCTTGCAAGTGCGCCCTTCATGACAGTAAATCCGCCTTCAGACTTTTCCGCCGCATTTCCGGATTCTTTTATCGATTCGCCGAGCTCTTTAGTGTCTTTCGTCGTGCCGTCTTCTTCTTTGCCGAGCTCGTCGATTTTTCGCGCAGTCTTGTTGACCTCGGTCTGTGCTTTATTCATCTCGATCCGCATTTGCGAGAGCGACTTTTCGTTTGCGTCCTGCGCCGCCGTCGATTCGCGGACTTGTTTTTCGAGCTCGTCTACGACCTTTTTCTGTTCCTTGTACTCGTCGGACGACTGACCGAGCTCTTTTTCTATTTCGTCAAGTGTCTTTTTTTCATTATTATAAGAGCTGACAAGAGCGTCGTGCTTCTTCGTCTGCTCCGCATATTCTGACGTCAGTTTCCGATATTCCGTCGCCATGAGCGACAGCTTTTTCTGCTGCTCTACATAAGCGGCGGAGAGCGCCTTCGTCTTCGCCTCAACAGCGGCCTCGGACTTATCGTTCTTGTCGTACTGCGACGAGACGAGCTTCATCTCCGAGGAGACTTCTTTCAGATTCTGCGTGATCTTTTTAAGCGCGGCCCTATAAGCGTCCTCGCCTGTCAGTTTTACCGCGCCGCCGAAACCGGCCATTGAATCGCCTCCTTAAAAAAGGTCTTCGTTTTCGCGAGCCTTTCGTTCGAGCTCGTCGTACGTCATGTTTCTGTGAGTCATGCGCATCTCGAGGCTCCAGTTGTCTTTATAATGTTTGTACAGGCGGTTGAAGGCTCGCACCGTAAGCCGCCCGATCTGTTTAAACGTCAAGTTCAGTTTAGCCGCCCCGACGAAGTAGTAGAACGCGAAGTCGATCGTGTCGTCCTCCGCGTCGTCGGGGATCACTCGTTTTTTGAGTCGTCTCCGGCAGATGCGACGGCGAGACTGCCGATCGTCTCTGCTGCTTTCTCGATCCCCATCTCGGAGATCATTCTTCCCGCCTGCTTGACCGTGATCAACGGTCTTGCCGTCCCGCGGTCTTCGTTCTCGATCTCGATCCCTTCGTTGACCATGAGCGCGAACGCGAACTTCAGCGGCTTAATCTTGGGCTCTTCGGTGTCGAACGCCATCTCGCCCCATTTCGCGACGGAACCGTACTCTTCCTGGATCGCTTCCATTACGTTTAGATTGAAGACAAGCGTGTACTCCTCGCCTTTAAAAAGGATCTTTCCGTTTATATCTTTCATTTCATTCGCTCCTTTTTATTTCTTTAAAAAAATTATCGGACGGACGGAAGACCGTCCGCCCGACGTTTGTGGTCAGGGATTCGGAGCCGCGAACGCGCTCGTGATGTAAGCCGCCGCCGCTGCCGCCGTGTCGAAGACCTGGCGTTTTCTCCATTCGCCGTTTGTGGGAATGATGAGCTTGCCGGGAATCTCGTACGTGCCGAACTCGACCGTCTCGCCCCTCGTCGTATCCGAGTCATCGGGCTCGGAGAACTGGCAGAGCGCGAGGATCGTCGCTCTGAATTTTCTCTGATTATCGACCATCAGAGGCGTGATGCGGCCGAGACCGACGTAAGGTGCGACGTCCGCCGTGTTGTCGACGACCTCTCCCTCGGTGATCGTATGACCGAGGATCTCGGCCATAGTTGTGAGGTCATAGCGGTCTATGCCGAGCGTGATGTCGCCGCCGGTGACGGCGTCGTCGCTCTCTGCGAGACCGTCGTCAGCGTAGAGAGTCGCGTCCGCCTTATTGACAGTCATGTTGAACGAGACCGCCTTGCCGGGCTTTTTCGCGCCGCCGTAAGTGATAGCGCCGGTCGCCGGGTTGACCGTAGCAACGGCGTAAAGGAAGTTCTCAAGTCCTATCTTTGCCATTGTTATACTCCTTTCAAATACTGAAAATTTAAAGTCTTGTGGAAGTAGCCCGTATCGGGCTCGTACATATCCTCCGAGGATCGCGACGGCTCGAAAAAGAAGCCCGCCGCAATCAGTTTTGCCTTCACCGCCTCGACGATCGGAAGGAAGTTGCCCTTCGAGTAGACGTCGAAGTCGTAGTATTCCGCGTATGCGAGAAGTTCGTTGTCGCCGGAGAGCGACGAGTCTGCGTCGGCCTGCGAATAGACTACGTAAGGCTCGCCGTGCCCGAAATAGTACATGAAACGGACGGGAATTTCGGTACCGCCAACGGAGAAGCCGTTAAAGGTAGACTCAATTATTTCATTTATGTTTTCAGTCACTTAACAGCCCTCCGCTTGCTTTTTTCTGTTCTTCGAGCATTGCCTTCTCGATCTTGTCCTTCTGGCCGAACGACTTACGAAGAAACGGTTTCTTTTGCCATTTAGGGTCTGACCGTCCGTATTCGTACAGATTCGCGAGAAAATCGAGAGGTACGCCCTCGGTCGTTTTGTAGACCTTTCCGCCTTGTTTGCCGCGTCGAGCGAAATACTTTCGATTCCCTTTGAACGGCAAATAGCCGGAGATATAAACTTTGGTATTGATGCCGCCGTCGGACGGCGTGCGATACGTCCGCGAGATTCTCAAGCCTCGGATCATCTCCGCCTTCGGAAGCCTGCCTGCGATCTCGTCGCGAACGACTTGTGCTCCGGCCCGAGTCATAGCTCCGAAAATGTCGTCCGTATTTTTGAGGATTTTTTCAAAATCCTTCATATCCGCGGTCGGCAATTCGAGCATGAATTTCGCCATTAGTGCGTCACTTCCTTCGCCTGGATCTCAAGTTCGACCGAGGCCTCGTCGACGTTGTTGAGATACAGGATCTCGTACGTCTTGCCCCGGAACTCGATCACCATGTCGCGGTCGATCGCGACCTTCGGGAATCGGATCGTGAAGTTCGTCCACGCCTTCTCGAAGTCCGTGTCGTTCCGGATGAGAGTGATGCCCTTCGTCGTCTTGATCGCCGCGTACGTTCTCAGAACGGAGGTCTTGACCGTGACCGGGAAGCCCGACGAGTCGCGCTCGGTCCGGACTCTGAAGATCTCGATCTTGTGTGAGTACTTCCCCGCGTTGATCATAAGAGGTTCCTCGCATGAAGGCCGAGTATAGATTCGACCGTCGCGTTCAGGTTCGTCTTGTCAACGTAGAGCGCCCTGTTGTCCCACATATCCTGACAGAGAATAAGCAGAACGATCACGAGATCGGGATAGTCGTCAAGCGACTCGAGGCCGGTGTAGTTGGATATGTACGATTTTGCAACGGAGATCTCGGTCTTGAGCGTGTTCATGTCGTCAAGATCGAGCTCCCCGAGACGGAGGTAGTCGGCGACGTCCTGATAAGTGACGTCGCTGACCTTGCTGATGTTCTTCACGGCTCATCGCCTCCGTTTCATTTTTTCTTTGCCGTTTTATTTTTTGCCGGAGCCTTCTCGGGCTCGACGGCCTTCGCGTAGTTCGCCTTGATCAGCGCTGCAGCGGTCTCGTCGTCGACGTCGCGGACGGATCCGCGTCTCATCGATACGACTCCGGCGAACGTCTTAAGTGCTTCGATTCTCATCAAGAAGCCTTCATCGTCAGCTTCGCGAGCTGCTGCTCATCGATTACGGCGGAATCGAATTCAAGCCATCCGATGCAAGCTATGCAGTGCTCATCCGCGAAGCGCTCTCTGAGAACTTCGATGTTGATGTCCTCGGAGAACTTCGTCGCGAGACCGCGAAGGTCACCGTAATAGATGACATCCTTGCCTGCCGCGATGTCGGGCATGTTGTCGGAAACGTAAACCGGCTTGCCGAGGATCGACGTTCCGAACGGCAGAGAGATGTCGTCCTGGAGAAGGTATCTGTCCATGTTGTCCTTGAGAAGGCGGCAAGCCGTTCTCGTTGCGGGACTCATGATCCAGATTGCGTTCTGCTGGAACTCGTCCTTTATGCTGTCGCGAAGCTGAATGAGCTCGTCTGCGGTGATCGCGTTCGTTGCGGCGGCGGTGATGCCGTTCGTCAGCGTAGAAAGGCCGGCGACCTTGCCGGACGTACCGACGAGGCACTCGTGCTCGATGAATCTCTTGATAGCGTAAGCCATCTCGTCAACCACAAAGCCGGTGAGGTCGAAGTCGACGTTGTTGATAAGCGAACGGCTGATCTTCGTCAGAGCGCCTGCGAGGAAGCCGGAAAGCTCGACCGTGTCGAACGCGCCGGAGGAGCTCGTCAGCGCCGTAAACTCGGTCGCGTATGCGACGTTGATCTTGTTGCTGTCAGCAGGATAGAACGGAACGTCGAGTTTGCCTTTGACGTTGTACTTCTGCGATCTTTCAAGGATCGGGCAGATGTCGTAAACCTTGCGGATGATGTAGTTTACGATCGTAGTCGGGATCAGAGCGCCGCCGGACTTCGGATTCGTCGAAGGCGTGAGCTCGCCTGCTCTTTCGTGAGCGACGAAGCCTCTGATGTAATTCTCGAATGCTGCGCGCTCATGAGGATCGATTCCGTTCTCGTCCTTCTCTGCTTTGCCGCCGTCATCGCGGTGATGCTCCTCGGACTTCTTAGAGTCGACCTTTTCTTTGCCGAGTTCGAAGATCTCGTCTTCAGCTGCGGCCCTCTCGTTGATCGCGTCGACCTCTGCTTTGATCTCGCGGACTCTTTTCATTTCTTCATCCGTGAGTTCTCTCTTTTCGGTCTTTGCGGTCTCTCCGATCTTCTCAGCTTCAGCGATCAGATCGTTCTTCTTCTCAGCGATTTCTTTTCTCATTTAGTTTTCCCCCTTCAAGTTTTTGATGAGATTATCGAATTCTGAATAATCGAGTTCTTTTTCCGGCTCTGCCGGTTCCGGCGTGCGCTCGTCGCGGATGCGAACATCCTCGAGAACGTCGCCATAGTTCGCCTGACCTTCTTCGCGCACGTTGACGAGCGTTCCGTCGTATGCAGGCTTTCGCGTGTTATCCAGGAGTGAGACCTCGAAGAAGTCGAGGTCGTAAACGTCGCGGATTTTCTCGCCGCGTTCTTCGTATCGGTCGATTCTGTCGCCGTCGTAGAATCCGAATGACCATCCGACGAGTTTTCCGTCGCGGCCCTTCTCGATCACTTCGGCGTCTCTCACGATCGCGTGAGCGTGAAGACCGATAGAGTCCTCGCGGAGCTCAAGCGTTCCGTCGACGGTGCCGCCGAGTCTGCGCTCTGCGCTGTGATTCAACAGCAGGTCGACGTTCGGACGAAGCGCCATCGAGCGCTTGAACGCTCCCTTCTTGATGCGCTCGCGGAACGTCTCGCCGTTTCGCTCCCTGATTCTGTTTGACAGTCTCTCGACCGCGTTCACGTAGCCGTCGATCTCTATACTGTCGTCTCGGAGAATAATGTCCATACTCTACCCTCCTTTCAGATGCTCGATGAGTTTCCCGAAGCGTCGAACTCCTCGGCTTCGATATGCCCCTCGATCATCGCGTTTTCTTTGTCCGCTTCAGCCTCGGCCTCCGGCGTTTCCGTCGGCGTCTCGTCGCCAGGCGTTGAGACCGTGTCGGTGTTCGGCGTGTAATAGCTATGCGTGTCGAGATCGTACAGAACGGCTCCGAGTCCGACGTTGACGACGTTGAGCCCTTCGATCCAGTCCATGTTCTCCATGCGTCGGATCTCGTTCACGGAGATGAATCCCGTCTCTTTCGCGAGCTTGTACGCCTCGTACCGCTCCTTCAGAGCCGCCTTGATGATCTCCTTCACGTCGAGCGCGAAGTACTTCTTCCCCTTCTCCCTCTCGAGAAGCAGATCGCGGTTGAGCGCGGTCTCGAACGCCTTGACGACCGGATAGATCGCCTCCTTGAATGTTCGGTCGAAGTCGTCCGGATAGATGTGGAAGACTGAGTTGATCTCTTCCTGGAGCGTTCTCTTCGACTCGTTCAGCTGCATCTCAACGGACGAGCGCGACGCCTCCTGAAATTCAAGACCGTCGTTCAGAACGACGACCTTCTCGGAGTCGTTCTGATACATCTTCGCCCATCCCGCCTTCAGCGCGTTCATCGCGTCCTCGGTCAGCCGTTTTTGCGACTTGATGAAGCCTCGCTTGTTTCCGCCGGTCTTGACGAGACCGAGCTGATAGAGCTGCGTCTGATACGCCGTTTCAAGCGCCTTCGAGACCTCTTCGATGACGCCGCGCCCGGAAGCTCCGTCCTTCGTGTCGCGCAGGAGCTTAATAAACTGCCAAGGCTCGTAATACCCAAGCCTTCCGTCGGAATTGTTTGAATAGCCTGCGACGTAAATACGATAACGCTTGAAGATCGGATGATAGTACCGTTCGACGGCGATATATCTTTCATCGACGTAGTTGAGACTTTCGACGTCGTTCCCATAGCGGTTGATAAAGATATAGCCGCCCTTGCCGAGGAGATAGTCCTCGACGACCGCCTTCTTCATTTGATGGGCGTCGAGTGTGTCGTGCGTGTCGTTATTAAGCAGCGCGACTCGCGGATCGTTCTCGACGACCGAGATTCTTCCATCGCCCTTTATCTTGTGCAGCCGGACCGGCATACAGGCGATCGCGTTTGAAATAAAGTCGACCGCTCCGGATACCGCGGGAAGCGTGAGCGCCTTCTCGCGCGTGATCGTTTCGCCTCTGATCAGCGCTTCGAGGAGCGGGTCGGATATCGGAGGAGTGATCTCCGTCGTGTCGGTCTGGTCTCGCGTTCTACCACGAAACCAATCGCGGATTGCCATTCAATCCCCCCTTTAAATAACTTGAATTGCAAAATCCATCTGATTTAAAAAATAGTCCTGTTCCGCGAGGTACATGGCGTTGATGAGTGCGACGACCATGTCGACCTTGCCTTTTGACTTCTTCTTGGTGACGTACTGATTCATGTTCGTGTCGAACGTGCAGCGCGCGTTCTGAAAGTTGATCTCGAGCATGACGTTCTTCTCGTACCGAGCCTCGCCGTTGAGGATCTTCTCTCTGAGCAGCTTCGTCGGCGGATGAAGAACGGACGAGTGCTGACGGATCTCGACGCAGTTAAAACCGTCTTGATCTTCTTTCTCGGGATCGCCATGTCGTCCGCGCTCGAGTTTTTGAGCCGTGGACAGCGCGTTCCACCGGTCGTAGCCGATCGCTTGTATTTCGACGCCGAGCTTCTTCGGCAGATCGAAAATAAAGTCCTCGATCACTCCGTAATCGATCGTGCGGTCTCCGCACGCGATGACGTGCCCCGAACGCATGAGTTCTCTGTAGTTGACCTTCTCGGCGGCGGTCTTCTCCTCGATCCTGCCCTCCGGAATGAACGCCCAGGAGTCAAACAGAATGTTGTCGTCCTCGTCGACCGAGACGAGCGAGACGGACGTGTTGTCGTTCGTCTCCGAGAGGTCGACACCGACGTAGCAGACGCGCCCTCTCCAGTCGATCTTCGCGGCGCGGCACTTCTGAACGTCCTTGACGTCGATATATGTCGACGTCCCCTGGCCTTGGTAGATGATGTTGCAATGCTTGGTGACGAAGTTCTCGCGCTTCGACTCGACCGCGATCGCGAGCGCTCGCTTCTGAAGAAGGTCGAGCCATATCTCGGGATTTTCAAGAGCCGCGGGATTTGCCTGCTTCAGAATGAGGTCGTTCGTCTCCCACCCGGTCGTCTCGTCCGGTTCATAAAGCAGAGCGAAGACAGTCTCGTCCTTTTCGAGCCCGTCGAGGACTTTCTTCGCGTAGGAGACCTCGTCCTCGAAAGGATTGTCGATCGTCGGATACTTCGTCGAGATGATGAAGCCGAGCTTGTTCTGAACGTCGACCTGCCCGGATCTCATCGCCTCGATCGGATATGAGACCGGCAGAGCTCCGACCTCGTCCGCGCAGAACGCGGAAGGACGGCGACCGTCGAGGCGCGACGTCGAATACGAGA
>Ga0326512_10002067_pt1 | contig 14963 bp, 13 predicted proteins | sample 1_2617_0518_D_FD_203652 | JGI IMG/M metagenome (GOLD analysis project Ga0326512, IMG submission 203652) | Bovine rumen microbial communities from UC Davis, California, United States - 1_2617_0518 | ecosystem: Host-associated > Mammals > Digestive system > Stomach > Rumen | place: USA... | reverse complement strand
TATGGCCTTCATCCAATAGTACTTGTTGCTTACATCATAGGTAGTTCCTTCTGCTGCATTGAATGTCTGACAGACTACTTGGTCGTCAGGTTCAAAGAGCTGATGTATATGCTCGTTACCGTTGGTGGCCTTGTAGAAGCAGCGGTAAGTAGTCTCATTGATATGTCCTACATGGTCGAGTTCCGCATTACCTACCGATAGGATAAACATACCGTTGGTGGACTTGATTTCATCAATGATAAGTTTAAAGAAATGAGCCGCCTTTGTGACTGTCAGGTTATCCACTGTGATACGTCCTGCGATGAGGCTGTTGAGTGTGGCCGTGATAGCATCGATTGAGTGCGTTGTGATGTTGTTCTGATTGACGATATTACCTGTATAGGCATAGTCAGCATTGACAGTGGTAGTGGTGACATTGTTAGCATTCACATTGCCGTTGATATTGGCGTTGTTAGCATTGATGTCACCATTGGCTGTTATGTTGTTACCTTGGATATCGCCATCCATTGAGATAGAGCCTGAGCCTTTAATATTACCAACGCCTACAAGGTCTCCGCTGATGTCCTGTGTAGCATCAAAATAGTGTCCCCAAAGGTAATGACCTTCAATACCTGTAGAAACTCCTGAACCGCCTCTGACGTTGATATTTACGTTGCCTACAGCGGTGTTGTCTGTGCCTTTTTTAGTGGCTATCTGTTGTATGGTTATCATGATATTAGCATTCTTTTAAGGTTACATTAGCGTTAGCGTATTTGAGGTCTTGCACCATCTTCTGCACATAGAACTGCTTATTACCAAGGGGTGTTGACTTGTAGATTTCCCTCCAATCCTCTAACTCCCTCATCTTGAGCGTACCATTGAGTAGAATCTTAGGCGTGTGAAATTCTTCATACAGGTTATTCACATACAGTTCTTCAGGTATTCCCTCTTCACCGTCAGCGGTGTTGTAAAGGGTATGAAGCGGTGTAGATGTAGCGGTATTGGTAAATGCGTTGATACAGGTGACGTAATCGATACCAAGGTCTACGCACTGCTGATATGTAGGTTGTGTGATGAGTTTGAAATCCGTGGCCTTCTTTAGGTTGACATAGTCATCTTCATCAGACAGATAGATGAGGTCATTAGGTTCCTTGTTGTAGTCTCCAACGCTGCTGTACAGTTTGGCTGTGAAGTTCTTGATAAAGATTGTCTCAGTATGAGCGAGTATAAACTTATCGTCTGTTGACCATTTTGTATGCCTCCAAAATGAAGGATGTCTGCGGTTAATCTGATGCCAAATTGAATTGATTGGGCCTAGAATACGGAACGTCAGGTCACCTGAAAGGTTATCTGAAACCTTGATAGGTATAGCAGTGCCTTTCGCACTGATGTTCATGCTCCAATGGACAGTGTTCTGCAGCTCGTAGTTCTGATTGATTAACGTATCACCTTCATAGCCTGTCCAATCTGAAGGACGTGGGTTCACTCCTAAACTGAACGTAGTAACAGTATAAGTCTGTGTGTTTCCACTGTCATCCACATAGGTTGATGTAGGTTCTGCACCTATGGTTACCCATTGGAATTCAGAATTACCAAACTCATCCATGTTAATCTCAATAAGCCGCTTATTACCTATAATCAACTCACACTCAAGGATAGGAAGCTTTGAAAACTTGTCAGTACCGTCACCAATAGCACTGTAGTCATATTTCATCTTATCCTTCTCTTGCATAGGTGGATTATCAAGAGGTGGCATGATTGTCCTCCACGTGTCCAATACTTCCTCAGGAGTTCCATCAGGATATTTGCTTTTTGTCCAACGTCTTGTATAGTATCTCCTACCCCCATCCTCTGCCTCTACCCAATGGCTTGCATAGTAATTCTTGAATTCACTTTGATTACCACGATAAAGCACCTCTGTGTAGTTTGTTATTTCCCTGAGTGGAGATTGAAGTAGTAAGTCTCCCGAGAAGACAATATAGTTGGTTGTGCCTGAATCCTGTGGTGAGAAGTTACCGCCTGCTGTAGGTGCAGTGTATTCACAGAGAGGCGTAGCACCTGAAAGCTTAGCCTCGTCAGGTTGATGTCCTGCTATGGTATCGTTCTGATTTCCGTTGATGGTGATGCAGAGGTATGGTGTCATTTCCATGGCGTTAGGCACTGAGTTATCAGTGACGTACATGTCTTTCTCATCACTGCCGAATTTCATCATGATAGCAGAGCATGGGTTGTTATATATCTTCTGAGTCAGCTCGTACTGATTGATGTAGTTTCCTTCCTCATCCTGTTGTAACAGGTCATTAACATTTGTTCTCTCGTTGGTGGCAGAGTCATAGGTGTAGAATTTCCAATTCTTATGATAGCAGTTCTGCATGTACCAATCACGGTACTTGCACTCCTTGAATTTATCCTTGTTACCGTCATAGTCACCACGAATCATATCTATCCAACCCTGAAAGTTAAGCAATGTATGTGCGGCTGCTGATGGGCTTCTCTCTTCATCCACTACCGACCAATACTCAGTCAGGAAATGCTGTCTACCTGTAAAATAGTACTTAAGGTCATTGGTGTCCATTGGATTCTCAATGGTATCATCCTTCTTCTGAGTAACGCTCTTGACCTTCACCTGATTATATGCGTCTTCAATGGATATGTTTGTATCAGAATCAGCGTGCAGTGACTTGACCATCGTATGTACTGCAGGAGCGCTAAGCGTCACTGTATTTCCATTGAGGTCTGTCCACACATTACGTCTGTCCTTGATACTCTTCCAATTGAAGATATAGGTTATGTCACCAACCTGCATGATGTGCAGATTGAAGTACCTCAGTACGTTCTCAACGATGTCATTGTAGGTGTCTACGTTGTCTACTTGGTCACCGTAGAAGTTGATTTCACTGATTGCCACATCATCAAAGACTGATGCTGTGGTTGCGCTTGTCAGTCCAACGGAGTTATCATAGTAGACCTTATCCAAGCCTCCGAGAAATCTCGTAGCCACATCATCAAGGATGCTCTTGACTGTTACCGTTGCAGCGCTCTGATATAGTTCTGCATAGTTCTCAGGTCTTGCATCCTTGTACTTGACGTACTGCATAGTTCCGAGGTCGTCCGTTGAATTAATGGTGAATTGATCAAGTGGAAGAGAGAAGCCTTGATTGAATATCTGAGGCTCCACCCATCCACGGTATACTACTTGGTTTATATCCTCGTCCGTGACTATCATCTCGATACCTCTTGAATCTACCGTGAAAAGGCTTCCACCCTCGTAGTTCTCTGTGTAGTACGTTACCTTAGCTGAGTGCACGATGATGGGTTGGAACAAATCGCTTATCTCTCTTGTAATCTCAACGCTGTCAGAATCAAGATAGATACCGTCAACACCGCACACCTTCACGTCAACAAGTGGTGAGTTATCCTGAACGTCTACCCTGTAGAGTTTATTGTTTATGTCTCTGAACTGTCCTGTTATCTTCATGGTTGGTCTTATCTTATTTCAATCTCGATACCTGCTCTTGATTTCTCTTTACTGAGGTTCTTCATAACGAGTTCAATGTCAGTGCCTCTGATTCTTCCGATTACCCTGTCACGTGTTGCCTGTTCTGTCCTGATAGCTCTACCATTGGCTATATCCAACAGGTTCTTCTGCTGCTGTGAATTAAAGATTACCTCACCTTTGTGAGCAAGTACAGGGTGTTCTCTGAATGAACCACCTACGACACCACCGCCCGCAAACATTTCGAGAGCTGCAAGGCTCTTCATAGTAGCCTCCATGACAGTTATCTGTGAGGTTGCGTAGGCTGCACCGAGCACAGGTGTGGATGAGTGTGCAAGGTATATCTGTGAAGCAGCCAATTCAATGTTACTCTTAGTCAGAGCCTTGTTAGCCGCAACTTCTGCAGTCTTCTTACCTGTGTCAGCAACATCAGCTACGGACTTAACTTTCTTGAAGGTCTCAATCGCTGTTGTGATTCCCTCGTAGGTCTGAATCAGTGAAGATGCAAGTGACATGACATTCAAGAAAGTCTCCCATGCATTAGCACCACCGTTCAATCCGTCTGTCAGTTTCTCAAACGAGTTGACCAATCCATCGATTGAGTTTACACTGTCCTCGATGACACTAAACCCTTCCTTCAGCTTGTCAAATCCTGTAGGGATGAAGTCAATCTCAATAGGCTTCATGTTGGTTCCGTTCTCAAGGTTGAGCTTTGCAATTTCAGAGTTTATTTCAGCGATTTGTGACCTCGCAACATCAGCACCTATGATACCTAACTCGTACTGCTTTTTGATATCATTGGCATTATTCCGTGCATTGTCATAGGAGTTAGTCAGGTTCCATTCCCTTCCGCTTACAGGCTCTACCTTAGCCTTAATAGACAGTTCCTCTCCATTGTGGGTAATCTTGTCTATCTGATTCTGAATCTCACTCTTCTTGGATTCAATATCAATACGAGCGTCTACTGTCAGGTTCTGCTCGTTGAGTTTCTTATCATACTCTGCAATCAGGTTCTTGAAATATGACACGCTTCCTTCCTCAGGTGGAGCCACTTCCAAGCCTACCTTTAACTTATAGTCCTTGAGGTCTTGCTCTGCCTTCTTGAGAGCGTCCTTAACCATCTGAAGCTCATCTGCTGCCCATGGCATACTGAGGTCAATGTTACCTAACATTGTCTGATATTTCCTGACCTCTGCCTCTAACTGCTGCAGTATGGTCAACTGCTTCTCAGGTGTAGCGGTTTTGGTTGTGGTTTTGGCTGTGCTTGTACCGCCTGTTGTAGGTCTGTTGAAACTATACTTCTTATAGATGCTGTCTATCTCTTTCTGTATGTCAGCTATCTCCTTAGAAATGTCTCCTGATGCTAAGTAACCAATGGTGTAGGTGCCTTCCTCAGTCTTGACTCCTTCCTCAAGTGCCTTTTCAAGCTGTCTGCGCTTTACCGCTAACTGTGCTGTAAGCTGTATGGTCTGAACAAACGCTTCACGTCCGTTGATGAACAGTTGCTGAGCGTCTGCAAGAGACCTGATTTCAACGCCTAACTCATGGAACGCATTGACATTGTCCTTGATAAACTGTGTCTGCTCACCTACAGTCTTGAGGTTTTTCCATTGAGTTTCAAGTATTATGAACTTACCATATAAGTCTTTGATGACACCTGACTCAACCTCCTTCAACTGCTTTTTCCAATTCTCTAATTCCTCCTGCTGCTTCTTAACGTCATCCGTTGCGTCTTCAACGCTGTCACTAAACAGTGCCTCAGATATGGCTAAACCTCCAAGTAGTGACGCTGCTACCGTAAGGATGACTGTCCAATCACCCATCAGTGCCTTACCCATTGCTAAGGCAGTGTTCAACGTCATCTGTGCTCCTGCTGCTCCTGTTGTTGCGGCTGCATCTGCTGTCTTAGCGACAGTGTCAGCACCTGTTGCTGTGGCATTGGCACCTGTTGCTGCTGTACCTTTAATGGTCTCAACATTCAGAAGTTTCTCTGAGGCTAACTGCTGTGCCTGCACTTTGAGTTTAGCTTTTGCGTACGCTCCCTGTAATGCCGTTATCAGGGTTGAGTTCTTATTGAGTGTATTGGCTACAGCCATTGCACCGTTGACTGCTGCTATGGCTATCTGAAGTTTCTTCTGTGCCTCTGCTACTTTCTCACTGTCAGTCCCAAACAACTGCATGCCTGCAGTGACTGATGCCATGACACCTGTCATGAGTTGAATTGACTGTGCTGCTGCAGCGATAGCAAGATTATCGTCAGCGAAAGCCTTAGCGGACTGTGATGCATCCGCATAAGCATCACGCAGTTGACCTACCTCCTGAGCGATATTGGTATAAACTTCCGTATTGGTGGCACCTGCATAGTTGAGTTCCGCCATCATCTGCGTCAGTTGTCTGATTGACTGCTTGGTTGGGGTAAGCCGCTCCTGCATCTTCTCAAACTTGAGGCTTATTTTATTGATAACGTCAGTATTGGTGCCTGTTGCCTTGATTTCATCCGAGAACTCCCTAACGCTCTTCTTAGCCGTGTCAAGAGTTGATGAAGACTTACCAACAGCCTTATTGACGGAATCAATTCCTTCCGCCATGCCTTCTATGTTCTTTTTAATTTCCGCTGCTACAGGACTGATTTCATCCTTACCAACGAACCGCTGTACGTAATCGTTATTCATGTAATGTAACTACTTTCTTTTACTTTTATGCGCCACGACAGGTCTGTCAAATTGCATCTTGCTTACACTCTCCTTGATGTCCCCAAGGTACCTGTGCATTACTGATGGGTCTACCGTCTCATCGTCATTGTCCTCATCATCCCAAGTGAATCTGATGGTGTCCTTTATCTCTATCTTATTCTTACTGAGGCTATTGGCGTACAGGTTGCCCATCCATCTTGTCCGCTCCCAACCTTCCTTGTCCCTAAGGTAGTTGAACTTCAGATAACTGCGAGCCTCAAACATGTACATTCTGTCAAGGACGTAGTCTATGTCAAAACCCATCAGTACCAATCTGCTGACTACTTCCGTGACGCTGAGGCTTTTTTTTCTTTTAAGTCCTCATCATCTTTATCTTCCTCCTGTTCCGCTACCTTCTCTATTGGACTTTCATCCAATGCCTCTGTCAGTCTGTCCGCCAATGTTGAGTCTGCGTCCACTGCATCAACGAGGTCGTCAAAGGTTAGTTTACAGTCAGGGTTATTAGCCATGATTGCTGCGTAAAAGAGAATGTAGTTGTCAAGAACTGAGGTGATTTTGAAGGCTCGTCCTGTGATTGCCTCAAACCAAAACAGAGTACGAACTGTCCGCTTCACATTGTACTCGTTTCCGTTAATTTTAATTTTTCCCATTGTAATGAATTGCTTTATCACCTATAAATACTTACCTGCATAAAAAAAACAGCAGCGACACGGAAGTATCGCCACTGAAAAAGTGAAACTTGAACCAAGAATGCCTTTTTATACGCTTGTCTTCTTCAGCTCACCAACTCCTGTGAAGGTTACATTGTAACGGCTGTAGTCACCGTTGTCAGCCGTAAGTTCAAGGTTGGTAATGACAGCCTTTCCTGCGTACCATGGAATAGTAGTGTCTGCTACCCATCCGCCTGTAGGAACTGTCTTGGTCTCAGGCATAGTTCTACGTGTAAACTTGATGTCAACAGGAATCTTAGATACCATAATGTCAAACAGGTCATCGTAGTTCATGCCCTCGCCATCGTAGCTGTAGAAGTTACTTGAATCAATTGACCAATCCAAGAGGTTAACCTCGTTAGATGCCCAATCGCCACCGCCTTCATCTTTATTAGAAACGTCAGCAGTAGTGCCATTGATTCGCAACGTGTGTGTGGTTGCAAAGGCTACTGTAGCCCCTGAAACCCATGCCATAAGCATGCCGCCTTTTTCTTTAGTCATATTATAATATGTGTTTTATTTATCTAAACTGTATGAGCACGTCAATGTGCTGTATGTATGTGTCCATGCTCCAATCTTCCGAGAGGTTCATCACCCTGATTTCTTCTATATCTTCATCACTGTACGTCTGAAGTACGTCTGACAGTTCATTGGCTATTCTCAGACTTTCAGCATACTTGGTGTGAGCGAGTATAAGGTTAACGTTCAACATTTCACCCATGTAGTCCTTGTCATTGCGTGGCGAATAGCCTGAACGCCTGTAGACTATAAATGGGAATGTGGTGCCCTCGTCAGCTATCAGAGGAAAAACTTTAAGGTCTCCCTTTGCATCCGACAGGTCTTGTGTCAGACCTGAATTAGCCTCTATCACCGCCTTTATCTTTTTACCTATGTCAAAGTTAATCATGCTGTATAATGTCTTTTATAGCTCTGTCAATGGACTCTGAAATGATGTCTTGCATTAACTGCTCGTCCGCCTCCCTCGTTTCCTTAAAGAAGTTGGTCGCTGCAACACTACCTGTTGAGTGCTTTGTGCTTCTGTCTCGTAGTATGCGTGTCCTCGATGCTCCACGTGAGTTGAGATAACGCTCAAAGACATATTCTCCCTTAGCGTTCTTTACCCTGTTACCCTTGGTCATACGCTCACCGCCTTTCTGTGGCACACCCTTCTCAAACCATATTGGTATCATGTTGTTGCGGTCAACGGCTGACTTGTGAGCCTTGTATATCTTCACATATGCAATGACCTCTTTTCTATCTCCGCCTGAGATAATATCATCAACTACTCTACCACCGTCAGTCATTGGGTTGTCAGGGTTACGATTGGCCGTTGCAGGAACTTTCCTGATGAGTGCTTCTCTTGTGTCGTCACGTAGTTTATTGGCGGCTTTTCTAAGCGCCTGATACAGCATATAATTAACCTTTTCAGGAGATGCGAGTTGAGAAAGCGTTGTGTACACTTTTCTGTTGTTCTCCTCATTCAGTTTTGTTGTTAGCCAAGCCATTACTCGTTAACCTTTGTTGCATATATCAGGATGTCATTCATCTCACGTCTCTTCTGCAATGAATTGATGAGGTAGAACTTACCCTGCCATTTGATTCTGTCAGTGTCTACGACAGGAATATATGAGCGTAGAATAAACTCATATGAGTATGAGTAGAAAATCTCATTGTTAGGCTCTGTGCGTCCGCCTGATGTATTGCGAACAGCAGCACGTGTCTTGCAGACATATATGTCCTCTTCATCACGCTCTCCAAACTCATTCACCGTGACGTTGGAGCGCCATATCTCAACTATCTCATTAAGCCTTCCTGCTCTCATCGTCTTCCTTGTTGTAGTAATTTCTATACAGGTCTATGATAAAATCAAAAGTGTGCGGAACCTTGGACATTGAAACAGGAGCATCAGGTTCTCTGTTTGCGTACCACGTTCCTACAAGGAAAAGCATTGCCTGAGTGAGAGGGGCAGGTAAATACCCCTCATCATCCTCAAGCTTGCTCAACTTGTCATCAATGGACAGCTCTACCGCCTTTTCAGCAGCGAGTGCCAAAGAGCCTAAGTATTCATCGTCATCGTGAAATTCATCATCGATGTTGAGGTGTTTCTTAATCTGATAGAGCTGTAGATACATTGATAATTGTGGTTTTTAGCGTTTAGGCAAGCTCACCTGTCACGAAAGCGTCAGGACGCTTGAGCTGTACATCAATCCATGTTTCAGCTATGATACGTACTGTAGACTTAGTTGCCTGAGTGTATGGGTCAATCAAGAGGTTAGTGCCCCAAACACCAACTGCAACGTCGTTGAAGTTTCCGTATACGAACTTCTTGCCTGCAACGTTTGAAGTATTGTAAGCCTTAGTTCCGTCAACTTCACCGTTCTCGTAAACGAGTTCTGTGCTCTTGCTTGACTTAGCCATTGCACGGAGAGCTGCCTTTGCCTTGTTACCAAGAACATATACCTTTTCGCCAAAGACGTTTGCATCATCTACGTCTGCCTCAAGGTCTACGAGAGATGCAAATGTAGTGATACCTGTTGTAGCTTCAATCAGGTTGAAGATACCCTTGTAGCTTGAAGTGTCACCGCTTGAATCGCTGAAGAATTGGTTTTCAATCTTTTCTGCGATAGCGTTACCAAGGTCTTCAATGATAGCAGCCTCCAAGTCAGGAGAACTTTGCATCAAAGCCTTACGAGATACATCCACAAATGCAGTGATACGCTTTGGAGAAAGTTTAACGTTGGTGAATCCGCTTGCACCGTCCATTGCATCAGCAATTTCAGAAGCAAAACCTACGTTCTGTTTGCCCATTACAGGAATCTGAAGGTCACCTTCAAGACCTGTGTAGAATGTTGCACCTGCCTCAGCAAGTACCGACTTAGCACGCAGTGGCATTAACAAGTCAATAATCTTGGTCTCAACCAAGTCACCGCCTTCAGCAGCTACTGTGATAGTTGAACGCTTTTCAGATGCCATTGGAAGAGCAATCTGACCTTCCGAGCTTACGCCTGCCTTACGCATTTCCTCCTGACCAACTGCGATAACAGCAGCGTCAATCTCGTCAAAAGGCTTGTTGTTCACGATGCTACGAACAGCACGGAACAATGAGAATTCTTTCTTATTCATAGTATTAATATTATGAGATTTTTGTTCTTTGTTGTCTTGAGGTTCTTCTTCCTCCTGTGTGTCGTCTTCTGCCTGAGGTTCTTCTTCCTCATCCTCTGCACTCTTCTCTTCAATCACTTCCTCATCCTCTTCAATGAGTGTCATCTTGTCAGTCTCTTCCTTGAGCTGTTCAAGTTCTGAACGGAGGCTTCTGATTTCCTCCTTCAAGGTGTTGACCTCGTTTTCCTCATCCTCAGTCATATGACGTACCTCTGTCTTGCACAGGGTAATGATTTCATTCGCACGGTTACGTTTCTGTGCGATTTCATCCTTGATGTAAGCTGAATTTTTACGCATATGTTAATTTAGTATATTATCTACATTTGACAGACCGTCAAACTCTGCCTGTAAAGCGTTGAGTTGATCAATGGTATTAGCGATTTCCTCTGCACTTCTGCGTGTAGCCTCAGTGTCAAGATATGCAGGCTCCACGACCACTGACACGTCATATAATCTGTCTATACGCTTGATGTAGCGTCTTGGTAAGCCCTTAGCCTCATCATATATCCATTCCTCATCATCTGTTGAGTTGTAGTCCATTGAGAACTCAAACGAACTCGCAAAGCAATCACCCCTGTCTAACATTTCAAGGGTCTCGTCTCCAAGTGCTGTATGAGGACATTGGAATCTGTAATGCATACCATCATCCTCAATCCAAAGTTTGAGAGTGCCTTTTCCATAACGTGAACGTGCAAGTATACCTCTTAATGGGTTATGATTTAAAGTAGCCACGATGTCAGAGCGCTTGATGGTATCTTCATCTACAGCACCCTTCACTATCTGTTCTATCCAACCGATATTTTGAGAGTCCTTGTCAAAGACGATAGCTAAACCCTCGATAATACGAGAGTCACCATCTGCACGCACAGCAGTACCAATGCTGCGGCATTCCTTTTGTATGGTCTTTGTCTTTTTAGCCATGTTGAGCTATTTTTTTAATAATAAATACTGCGTGTTAAAAAAAAGTTGTGTTTTGTAATGAAAAACCTATGCATCTTGTACGCTCCAATTGCTTGGTATACCGTTGGTACCCCTTGACCACGATGACATACTTGATGCCTTGACAAATGTTCCTGTTGACGATACATTGCGAAGCCAATAACTTGTGCTACTTGATACTGATATGTTAGTTGCAAGGCACTTGACGTAATTCAATGATGAACAACCATCGAACATTTGCGTATAGCAATTATTTACAAGTGTGGCAGCAGGAAGTTCAGGTGCAGTTGTCAATGATGAACATTGATAGAACATGCCTTGATAGCAGGCTTCAATAAGTGTTGTAGCAGGTAATTCAGGTGCTGCTACCAATGATGAGCAATTAAGGAACATATCACGATAGCAATTAACTGACAGTGTAGTAGCAGGTAATATTAAATTAGCTGCCGATACAAGGCGGTTACAACCATTGAATAAACTGTTGAATGTATAGGATTGTGTCAATGCAGTCTGACCACTGAAGTTGCCGCCATATATCAGAGACATGATGTTACCTTCAACATCAAAACTGCCTGTTGATGTAAATTTATTGCTGTTGCTGCCATCACCATATGCTGCATTAGTTCCTTTTATCCAAAGCCTGTCTCCATTGTTTAGCGTGGCTAATGTTGCGCCTCCTGTTGATGAGGTCACATTTGACCAAGTCTGACCGCTGTCTGTTGATACACTGATGGTCTTCAACAGTGAACTGTTTGAAGCCTTCCAACCGATAGTGTTGTTGTCAGAAGTTGAAACAATGGTAAGATATGGTAGTAACTCAACATATTCCCACCTCAAGTTAGATGTGTACACATAAAGATAACCGCCTACATAAGCATGCATTCCTACCCATGGACATTCCATCAGCTTCAACTCTTCAAGCGTGCTGTAACTTACGTAGTCCGCAGGTGCTACCTTTGTATCGTATTCAACAGGTGGTTGTGATATTACTATGTCAGTCACATTGGATGAGCCTGTCAGCTGTCCTGTTGATTGGTGAACAGTGTTGGTAACCTTGTCAAACAGTCCATAGTTACCATTGAGGTCTGTCCAAGGTATGAAATCCTTTACGAGAATACCACCGTTGGTAATCTTAATCATGTATACATTTCCATAGTCCTGATTAACCTGCGAAATTGGCCCTTCCATGTGGAAGAGGTACATCTGATTAGGACGTTGTACGTTGGTCTTTGCAGTACCTGTTATTAAATTACTGCTTGCTCCGTGATTCTTGACGTAGTAGTTACCAATGTCAAAATGGAATCTTGCTTTTGTGTTTGATACTGTTGTCTGTATACGTGTGGTGTCAAAGTCATAGTTTATTCCACGATATCCGCCGTTGGAGTAGTTGACAAAGAATCTCCAATCATCATTGTCATTGCCCCAATAGTCACCTACTACCGCATAACCTCTGTCATTAGTCATTTGGAAGTCTATCTCAACAACCGTGTCAGATTGGAACTTCTGACCTAAACCAACGTAACCTGTTGCTGAAGATGTACGTGAAATGTACTCAGGAGAATGTACAATTATTCCTGCCATTCCTAAGTCCTCCCACTCACTGCCTGTCCACTCATATTCATGATTATCAGTTGTCAGTATTATAAGTTTACCAACATAGTACGTTGCAGATGACAGGGATGACACCTGCTCATATATTCCATACTCTTCATAGGCGTTGAGGTTGTTTTTCTTGTACCACTTGCTATCTGCAGTGCAATATACATCAACGTACTCGCCTGTGGCAGATGAAATACTTGATACCACCTCAAAGCAAGGAGTCTGACCACCTCCACGTTCCCATATTACATATGAAGCACCGAGCATCACCTTGTCGATGTTCACAGTGCCTAACTTGATATCTGCTATGTCTGAAATTCCTATCTTATGCATACGCTAATAAATACACGAGATTTATAAAAACTGATTGGTCATGTGTTCCAATCCTTTCATGCTTGGGTTATAGACAGTGAAGAAATCCTCTATCTTCCTGTGCTTGGGATGAAACATGCCTCTCTTGTTTATCTTATTTATATATTCCTCCAACGACTTGGTAATGTAGTGCCTGATGTATACCTTATCGTAGCAGGGGATTTTATTATCAGTTGTGAAATCTGTCTTGCACCACTTTACCACTGAGGTATTAGGTCTATGAACGCTTAGGTAGGTGTTGCGGCTAAAGGTTCTCAGGTTCCGACAGCTTTTACAGCGATGGAATATGTTTACCATATCAGAGGGTAGGTCATCACATACCTCCGTGTATACCTCAGTGATTGGTGTGACAGTGTAGTCAGGTGTGTATATAAGACCGTTAGCATTGTAGTTCTGCCACTGTAGGATAACTGCATCGTAATCCTTGAATTCATCCACTACGCTGATATCGTAGCCGCTCTGAAAGGTTATGAACTCGTCAGAGTCAATGGTGAAACACCAATTGTATTTACCTTCCGACTGAAGTCTGCGAAGACCTCCGATGAAGAATGTGTTCTGAGGACTGTAACCTTTCGTCTTCATAATTGGAATACTATCCATCATCTGCTCTGTGACTACCTCATCCGCACTCAACAGTGTTACATCGTTGGGATATCTGTCAGTTATATCCTTGTGACTGTCACTGTCTATATCTTCAATAAGATAGATATGGCCTATACCTTGATGCAGATGGTATGAAAGCCAAAAGTCAAGGTACAGGCGCTCATTTTTAATGACAGATAATATACATGTAGTCATACACTATTCACTTCCTGAACTATCAACATACCAACCCTTGTTAGTAATTGTTGCGTACAATCCTTCATTGGTTAGCACAGCATACGTAGGTGCAGGAACGTTCAGTGACCAATCATTATACTGTGAACCTGTTACGTCAGGAATGACAGTAGCAAGATGCTGTATTGATTGAAGGTTAGTCCAATTGTGAAGCTTATCGTTGTCAAAGTAATAAACCCTACGACTGCCCTGTTGGAAGTAACCTGCTGAAAGCCATAACGCTTCAACATAGTCACAGGTGAAGTGGTTTTCCACGTCATAGTCAGAGGTGTATGTTGTGTCTTTAAGACTAAGCTCAGTGAGTTGTAAGTTCTTACTGTTGCTGTATGCATCCAACTTCTCCAAATTAGCCTGTGCCCAACCGTCAAGAGTCAGAGACTTGAGGTTAGAGCAGGAATAAAACATATCTGACAAATTACTGCTGTTTAAGTTGCTGATGTCAAGACCTGTCAGGTTAACTGATTGTATTTCACTACAGTCGTTGAAGGCTCTTTCAAGTGATGTGACATTTGTCATATCAGGGTTGAATTGTGTAATGCTCGTGATGTTACGGTATTCACTCTCACTGTCCCAATTTGCGTTGAAGATATCTGCAAGTGATGTCAGACCGCTTAAGTCCTCACGAAGCACGTAGAACTCGCCATTATCAACGTGTGCAGTCACAGCAGGGTTAGTATCTGTCATAAAGTCATTTGTGCCCATCGTAGTTCCTTCAATAGCGTTCAAAGACACAGGTGGTACAGGTGGTGTTGACTCTTGAATGTAATAGACAGTATTGCTGTCAACAGTACCTGCTGAGACTAATCCATCGTAATATGCCTGAGTGCATGCGACAAACTTCAATCCGTTCACTATACCCTGAACGTACTGCTGAGTCTGTGCTGATGTATAATACTGCGACACATCAGGTATTACAGGCTTATTGGTAAGGTCATTGTAATCACCGCTGAAGTCACTCTTGTTGTTCCAATTGCTGATGTCGCTTGAGGTAATGTCCTTTGCTGCTGAAGCGTTGAAGGCAGGTTCTGTCTCTGTTTGTAGAAAGCCTTGACTTAGCACCCATGTCTCACTTGCTAAGTCTTCAGTAGCTGATAGGATTTCTTCATCAGTCTGTGTCTTTGTGTAGTATGGTGTCAAGGCACTTGATACGTACTGCTGTGTCTGTGCTGAGGTATA
>Ga0326512_10002066_pt1 | contig 14968 bp, 14 predicted proteins | sample 1_2617_0518_D_FD_203652 | JGI IMG/M metagenome (GOLD analysis project Ga0326512, IMG submission 203652) | Bovine rumen microbial communities from UC Davis, California, United States - 1_2617_0518 | ecosystem: Host-associated > Mammals > Digestive system > Stomach > Rumen | place: USA... | reverse complement strand
ATTTGTCTTAAGTCGACGAATATCTGGGCCTCAAATTACGAAAGTCCTGCAGAAGCATTCGTGGTCGGTGCTTTGTCCTGGTTGCTTTTTATCGCTATTGTTTTTGTTGCGAAATGGCTTATTCGTCAGTTTAAAGACAGTAAGTAGTTAACCATTGACAATTATGAGCCATAAAAAAATAAACGTGTAACTCTAATAATTCAAATTATGAAAAAAGTATTTGGAATCCTGTTTATTGTATTAGCCATCGTATGTTTTCCTAGTGTTATCGCTCCGAGTGCGGCAGAAACTATTGGCCGACTGATAGGATGGTCACTAACATCAGTCATACCTGCCTATTTCCTGCTTCGTAATAGTGGAAAGAAGGATGAGAACGATGAAAGTGCAAATAACAAGTAAGAATAATAGTTATGAAGAGGTTTTTCAAAATCACATTCTCTGTCGTTGGCATCATATTCCTCTGTCTGATGATATTGGGACAAATAGCCAAAACAGTGATGAAACCCACGATGGAAAAGGAATCACAGCGAGCAGAATTTGCTCGAATGATTGAACGAGCCGATAGAGACTGCCCAATTCCAGCTGCAATGGGGAAAGGGGCTGTTACAGGTATCAAGTTAGAGAACGGCTATGTTACTTACTATCTGGCATATGATTCTGACTTTATAAATATTCTGAGCAGAATTGAAGATAAGAATAAGGTGAAAGAAGGCATATTGATGTGCCTCTTGTGTATCAATGCTCAGGGAAGCAGTCAAGGAGATCTCGTAATGGATTTGCTCGCCAAGTTTGGATATGGTATAAGAGTTGTCATCACCGAATCTGCTACGGGAAGATTTGACTTCAAAGCTAATGTGGATGAGATAAACACTCTGAGAGAAATATTTCAGCTTAATCCTCATGAGGCACTGTATAATCTGTTGTCTATTAGTATTGAAGCAGAACGGACAAGTTTACCTTTAAAACTTGATGAAGGCTTCTTACTGACGGATTATAGTTTGGAGGGGGAAAACATTGCTATTACTATTCAGCTCGATGAAAACCTGTATTCTATAGACACAATGGCCTCAAATAGGGAATTGGTGAAGGAAAGTATGTTTGAAGAAGGACTCAGTGATCCATCAAGCAAAGCATTGCTCGATATGTGCAAGGTTAGCCATTCTGGTCTTAAATACATATTCACAGGCAAGCAATCACATAAATCATTTGACGTTTTACTTTCAAGTAATGAAATTCGCAAAATTGTACAGACCCCATCTAACGTAAACATTCAATAAACATCAAAGTATATGAAACAGTTTCTATTTCTTATTCTGACATTCGTCAGTATCCACATCATGGCTCAGAACCGTCCAGAAACTTATAACTATAAGCGCGGAGTTGAAGCCATTCAGAACGAGAAAAGCGAGGAAGCATTAGACTTCTTCAATAAAGACCTTGCAGAAAACCCCAAGAATGGCTATTCCTATTCATGGGTTGCATGGTTGCATCTTAACGACGAAGAATATGGCAGAGCATTAACTGCCGCAGACCTTGCTATTAAGCATCTACCAAAGAAAGATGCTGAATATATGATCTTCGCATACAATACAAGAGCTGGGGTGTACTTGCACCTTGCTGACACTACCAAAGCCATTAGTGACTATACTGCCGCTATTAAGGTAAATCCTGAAGAACCGAGTTCCTACAAACAGCGTGCACAGATATATTATGAGCAAGGAAGATACGACCTCGCCGACGCTGATTACCAGAAGATGATAGAGCTGAAGCCTGGCGATGTGATGGGATATATGGGTAAAGGACGTAATGCCAATGACCAGAAACATTGGGATGATGCCATCAAACTATTTGACTATGTGGAAAAACTGGCGAATGACTATTCTTCAGTCTATGCGTTCAGGGCTGAAGCATATATTGGTAAAGAGAAATGGAATGAGGCAACTGATGACCTCATAAAATCTCTTGCTATCGATTGGGACAGAAAAGCTGTGTACATGTTGAGCGACCTGAAAGAACCTGCTCTCACTATGATGATATCGAAAATGAAAATTCAGTCTGCTAAATCGCCTAATGACACGAAATGGCCCTATCTTGTTGGTACTGTTTATGAACAAAACAAGGAATATGAAAAAGCTGTCAAAGCATATTCCGAAGCAAATGCAAAGGAAATCTCGCCCGTGACATATTATAGAATGTCGGTTTGTCACTTTGCCCTAGGTGATTTTGAAAGTGCGATGGGTGACATTGATAATGCTCTGAACATAGATAGCTTGGACGAGGATTACATGTCTTATAAAGCGAATATATATTATGAGATGGGTAAACCGCTTCAGGCAATCAGTCAATGGACAAAGGTTCTTTCGCACTATCCGGATAGTTACTGGGCTTACTATAGAAGAGGATGGTTTAGAAAAATTATTGGCGACTACGACAATGCGTTAGAAGATTTGTCAATGGCAATAATTCTTGAACCGACTTATACTTATTCTTATGACGCACGTGGGGATATATACAAAAAACAAGGGAAGAAAGAACTGGCTGAAGCGGATTTCAGAAAAATCATAGAAATTGAAGATACCCCTGATAAATACGAATGTATTCATTATGCATACCAAAGTCTCGGATATAATAATAAAGCTATGGCTGCGATGGATAGCATTATATTGAGAAAAAATGAAAGTTCGGGAGTTTATTATGATGCTGCATGTCTCTATAGTAAAATGGGGATGAAGGAAGAAGCTCTGAAATTCATGGAAAAGTCATTGGAAAAAGGTTATAGGCGCTTTGCTCACATGGAAGTAGATGAAGATCTGGATAATATTCGTAACACGGATGAGTATAAGGCACTGATTAACAAATACAAAAATTCAAAAGATAAAGAATCGACATTACAAGATACATCTGATACAGGTAGTAATTCACTAAAGGATATGATGATAACAGAAATACCTTTTGTCAAAGAAGATGGTATCTGCAAAGTAAAATGTAGCATCAATGGTCTGCCCCTTCATTTCGTCTTCGATACTGGCGCGAGTGATGTCACCATATCTAACGTAGAAGCCACCTTCATGATGAAGAATGGTTATCTTAACAGCAAGGATGTCGTGGGCAGTCAGCGATATATGGACGCTAACGGCGACATCAATGTAGGCACAGTCATCAACCTGAAGAAGGTGGCTTTTGGTGATATGGAACTTAACAATGTCCGTGCATCTGTCGTGCGCAGTCAAAAAGCACCATTACTCTTGGGGCAGAGCATATTAGGTCGTTTGGGTAAAATAGAGATTGACAATTCTACACGTGTGATCAAGATTACGCACAAGGATGAAAAGAATTTTTGAAAATTTTATCGGTTTGTTGTTAACCTTTACCCGTTAGACCTCATAAAGGGTAAAGATAACCAATTTACAAACATTTAAAATTCAAGAAAAAATGAGAAAGTTATTTGTAACAATGATTGTTTGCCTGATGGCATCAGTATCAACATTCGCTCAGTACAATGTTGGAACTTCAACAACAAGTCGGACAGATATGTTCGGAAACACCGTTACTACACATCGTGATGCATACGGCAGAACAACGGGTACTTCAACGACCGGTCGAACGGACATGTTCGGCAATACCACAACTACCCATCGTGATTCCTATGGTCGCACTATAGGTACTTCCACCACTGGTCGTACTGACATGTTTGGCAATACTACCACAACTCATCGAGATTCCTATGGGTACACTACTGGTACATCGACGACTGGTCGCACTGACATGTTCGGTAATACTACCACGACCCATCGTGACTCATATGGGTATTCAACAGGTACATCAACAACTGGCCGTACTGACATGTTTGGCAATACTACCACCACTCATCGTGATTCATATGGGTATTCAACAGGTACATCGACAACTGGCCAAACAGATATGTTCGGTAATACAACAACTCAGCAAAGGAGCAGTACTGGAAGCAGTATCTGGACATGGTAACATAATAAGATAATGGTATGAGAAGAACCTTGTTACTTTTGTTAGTGTTCTGGGCTACAGTTAGCTATGCCCAGAACATCAATTACACAATTGAGAGTACATTCCAACCTCTTTCAATGGAGGAGATGATGATGGCAGCTCGTGCCAACGCCTATCGTCAGGAAGTAATGAAACAGCGCTTTGATGAATATCAGGATAAAGCCTATAACTGTTACAACAAGGGAGATTTCAATGGATTCATTTTTTATTCAGACTATGCTCTCAACACAGGTTGGTACAACAGCAAGCTGTACTATGATAGAGGTGCAGCTTTCGAAAGGCTTCATGATTACCGCAAGGCAAAGAAGGAGTATAAAAAAGCCATAAAGAAGGGGTACTACCCAGCTCAGGCGGCTTATGAGCAATGCAAATTACATCAAAAAGAATGGAAAAAATCACATTAAAATCGTAAAAAAAATGGGAATCAAATCATTATTCGGTAGTCTGTTTGGGCATTCAGATAATCAAATGCCATCATCGTTAGGTCACGCAAAGGATCCTGAGCCTAATACTATTAACTTGGGTGCTAATATCCATCAAGACCAGGAAGATTCTGTCAATAATGCAGAAGAACAAGAGCCAAAAAAAGAGGACACATCCGAAGCTAAGGTTATAGAAAAGGAGAAAACTGTGCCAGCGTCATCTACATATAATCTGATTATTCTTGATGAAAGCGGTTCAATGTCCGATGTTCGTCATCAGACGATTTCAGGTTGCAACGAGACTTTGAATAGTATCAGAAATACAGCTAAGGAGCAGCCGGAAATCAAACAGTTTGTTTCAATCTTTTGCTTTGACAACACGAATTCACGATATATCTTCCAAAATGTGCCAATAGAAGATACACGAGACTTGACAACAGCAGATTATTGTCCCAATAGCTGCACACCTCTGTATGATGCTATTGGCTATACGGTAACACAGTTGCAAAAATTGATTTTGGACACTGATTCCGTTGCTGTTGTTACCATCATTACAGATGGCTATGAGAACGCTTCTCGCAGATGGTACCATCATTCTGTTGTGGAATTAATTGAAGGCTTGAAGAAGAAAGGCTGGGTATTTACCTTCATTGGAGCAAATATTGATGTTGAACAGACGGCAAGGGGGCTTGGCATCAATAGTTTCGTGGAGTTTGAACAATCAGATTTGGGAATGAGGGAAATGTTTGAGCAGGAAAGGCGTAGCCGTAGGGCATATAGTGAGAAACGTCGCTATATGAGTAGTTTGCTGAACTTTGCATCCATGCCAGACGAAGATCGTGATGAATTATTAGGTGCCATGAATTATAACTATTTTGTTGATAAGGAAAGGGTCTCTCCTAATTTCATTAAGAAACTTGAAGACAATGAAGTATTTGTATTTGGAAGCAATATACTTGGTCAACATTCAGGCGGTGCTGCTCTATATGCCAAAGAACATTTTGGTGCAATAGAAGGGACCCCTGAAGGTATACAAGGAAAAAGTTATGCCATACCTACACATGGAAACACATTCCAGGAACTGGAAGAAGCAGTGAAGCGTTTTACGGAGTTTGTTGTCATGCACCCACAGAACAATTTTATGCTTACAGCTGTCGGGTGTGGTACTGCCGGTTACAGCGTAGAGCAAGTTGCTCCTCTTTTCCGACAAGCATACTCATTTGGCAATGTCTATGTACCTGCAGGTTTTCTTCCATTCATGCCCAAGAATCCTAATGTGTAAGTACAATAGTTGCATTATTTGTTCGTTTTGTGAATAAACGCTCCGGCTATGCCATTACCTGTGTTAGATAAAGCCAACAAAGTTCCAATTGCCACCATACTAAAGTGGTTTGTGGAAAGGAAGAACGGAAAGGTCGTTGAGTCTCGAAAAGAGATTCAACGGCGTTTTGATGGCTTGGACTGGAGTGTTCAGAAAAAAGTCATTCTTGCATTTCTTAATTCGGGAAAGACAGATCGGGAATGGGTATATGAGCAACTTATTTGGTTTTGGGACGAAGCCTTTTTACCAAAGGTGAAAGAGGTGTTTGAAAAGTATCATGAGAAAGGTTGCTATTGGCCAGTAACTTGGTATTTCCCAACCAACTACATTTTAGAACATCATGATAAGCTGGCTATTGAGCATAACTATTATCGTTTATGTTACAGGCTTGCCTATGATAATATCGAATTTGAGCCCAATCGCAAGAAACTGTCGCCCAAAGAATATTTAGCTATAGTTGAATTGGCTCATAAAACAGTTCAGGATGAAGAAGCCATAGATATTCTTTTCAATGTACTTCATGATCTATGTACAAACAGGTTTTCAAAGTTTGATGGAATTAGTCCTCAACATATTGTAGAAAAGGGGAGGCCATTGGTTGCGTCTGATTTCGTGTATGTATTTAGTCTTACAAAGAAACTAAGTTCTTTAGGTTGCGACAAAGCCATTGGCGTGTTCCATGAGTGGGAAAAAGTCCTTTTTACTACCATTAATGACAGTCGAGATTTTCAATCACTAAACAAAGCGAATCCTCATAATTACAGCGAACAGCGTAGAATTATTACAAAGAGGTACATTTTTAGGCTATTGCCTGATAAATATAAGTCGGATTCAGAAGAAAATCCTTTTGCTGACGATGAAGAAATATTTGAAAAGATGAAGAAAAACTATCCGATTCTGGAGTCTCTTGCAAGTAAAATTGGACTCGAAGTAATCGATTCTGTTAACCTTTAGCCCAATTGATACATATAGAATAAAAAATTATAATACAACCGAGATATGCAAAGAACAATAACAGAACATCTCACATACCGCGAGGAACTTGAAATGGCGGTTCTCTACCTCAACCTTGAAAAGTTGAAGTACCTTGTTGCTATGGATATTTTCGATGAGGACTGTCTCTTGTCCAACGACATTAACGAGACAAAGCAAAGATATCCTCTATATGTTATCAATCTGTGCTATAGCTACATTTTTACGAAGGAGCCATACTGCTGCTTCATTGAAAAGAATAATGCGATGCTGAACTTTTGGCATGAGCGCTTTGGACTCCCCCTGAAGAACGACAAGTTACTGGAAGATTTATTTGATCATAAGGAAAGGTTGAATCTTTCTTCCTATGATGATGATTTTAATTTCAGATGGTTATGCCAATGCGTAGCGAACATGAACAGCTACAAGTACCTCTTCAACAAGGAATCTTCCGAACATAATCACTACTATCTATATAGTTGGTTGATTCATAAAGCCTTGATGATCAGAACAGCAAAAGCATTGGAGGACAATGGTAAAGATCTGCATTATGACTATGATGCCGAATATAGAGAATATGTTAACAGCATTGATGAGAACGATTTGGATGAGCAAATTATGTCATTCATTGATAAGCATGATAATGAGGGAGAGGAACTTGCCTTGTACGACGAGGATAAGTTCACCCATCGTGTTTTTAGTGATAGCAAACAATATGCAGCCATATTGAAACGGCTTCTATTGACAAAATACTTGAAAATACGAATCGGAGGTAATTCCTTCAGAGTTGGCGAATCTATTACGAATATGGCGAAAGCCTTGGGTGTAGAAGACAAAATACTAGATTTCGATGCCTGTTTTAAAGATACTCAGTTTGAATGGGGTAGCCCATTGGTAGAATATGCTGACAAATTTGACTTCAGGTCACAGGGAGGGAACGATACCGGTCATCATTCTAAAGTCTGGTATTACGTAAACAATGTGGATTGTGGATGGTATAATGAAGACGGTACTTTTTGCAGATTCGACACTAACGAAAAAGGGTATTGGCAGATTGTCGAGGTCATAAAGGCAAAAGGATATAATTCCCTAAAGCCAGCCACTTGTGCTTTAATCTGTGGTAAAGATCCTCGTATTTCTGGCAGACAGCATACGATGCTGGAAGAAGAGGGGATAGACCATATAAATGTATTTGAATTATTACGATAGAACGTCCGAAAAACATATAGAAAGTAAATTATATTTAATTCAAAACAATAAATTAATATGACTCCAGGTAACCCACAAATCCTAACTTGCCCGTTTTGCGGCGAAAAAAAAGAGATAATGACTCTTGCATCAGGTAACACTTTTGGTGCTGAACTTTGGTCGGACAACAAGCAGATTGCTCCAATGTTGCCAGAAATCTCATTAGTACAGAGATGTCCCAAATGCGGAAAGTATTATGTCCGGACAAGGCAGAAGGCTGTTCTTTCTAAAAAAGGTTGGTGCTTTGAAAAAGGAACGCTAACTTTTGAAGAAATGAAAGAAGCATTTCAACAATTACAAGTACAAGGTTTTGAAAATGAGAAAGAAGAAATCAATATACGCATGATGCTTCACCATGCGTACAATGATTATTATTATAGAAAAGAAGAAGCTGATATCGTGAACGAAGAGGATTGGAAACTTTTCCGTGAAAATGGACTATGGCTAATAAAGAATCTTATTACGGACAATGTAATGAAAGCAGAGTTCTATCGTGAAATTGGCGATATAGAAACAGCAAAGTCTATCCTTAATTCTATACACGTAGAAGAAGACTTCTTAAAAAATATAGCTGATGAGATAATGAGAAGAATTAATAATAACGACAATAAAGTATTTCAAATACAATAGAATGATTGGCGCAATAGTTGGTGACATAGTAGGCTCAATATACGAGTTTGCTCCCACAAAGAGTGTAAGTTTTGACTTATTTACACCTTGGAGTAATTTCACAGATGACACAGTAATGACATTAGCCGTGGCCAAATGGTTAATGGAGGATGACGCACATACTCCATCTTATCTGATTTTTTGTATGCAGGAGTTGGGCGCAGCCCACCCGGGTGCCGGATATGGGGCGCGATTTGCAGGATGGCTGTGTGAAGATGAACCGCAACCTTATAATAGCTGGGGCAATGGTGCAGGTATGCGCGTGAGTCCTGTAGGCTTATATGCTAAAACCATAGATGAAGCCTTGGCTTTGGCAGCAGTTACCGCTTGCGTTAGTCATAACCATCCAGAAGGAGTGAAGGGCGCTCAGGCCATAGCTACCTGTATGTTCCTATGCAGACAAGGGAAGGACAAAGCTGAAATCAAAGAATATGTTGAAAAGACCTTCTTCTATAATCTCAATCGAACAATAGCCGATATTCGTCCACAATACGAATTTGACGTGTCATGTCAAGGCAGTGTTCCTGAAGCTATCATCGCTTTTCTGGAGGGAAGTTCCTTTGAAGAAGTTATTCGATTGGCTGTATCACTTGGTGGTGATGCCGATACAATTGCATGTATGGCTGGTGCTATTGCAGCTTGCATGTACCCAATTCCTGATGAAATAGTAGGAAGAAGCAACAATATTTTACCAGAAGACCTCAGAGAGATTAAAGACCAATTCGAGGATTTCATAAATAAAAGCAATATCGGAAATGTGAGTTCCGTAAATATGTAGGTCTCATAAGGACGATCAAAATGATTAGGATATGTCAGAAATAGTAGATACAAAAATGTGGAGTTCCACCAGGATATTATATGGTTATCTTTATGACTCAGATGAAGATGGCTGTTTGCCGAATATCGATGATTGGCCAAATTCTTCGAATAAGATTTATCGCCAAAGATTTTATGCGGCAATGAGAGCTTATGGTAAGAATCCTGAGTGGTTCTATCGGAGCGATACACTGTGGCATGATAATAGAGATACATGTTGCAGACTGCTTAGTAAAAGCTGGTCCAAAGAAAAAATGGATGAGTTTAGGACATTGGTAAAAGAGAATCTAAGGTCTGGTGTAAGATATGATTTCATAGTAAAAGTGATTGAAAATCCTGATTATCTCAAACAGGACATTCAAGTGTTCATCGTCTTTCGCGAACTGATGGCATACAGGAAGAAATTGCAAGCGGCGTTAGATGTGTGGTCTGGGATGATGGAGTGTAGCCAGTCTGTTGGCACTATTTTTGAAATGACTAAAGGTCTTAATCATGAATACCTCAGGCCACTTTGCAATATTGTTGACAGGCTGCTCATTCTTCTAATGGGCGATGATTATGATAAGACATTCACAGAAGAAGAATTATACGAGTATGGCTACCCCAAAATATCAGATAAGGAATTATATCAAATGGAAGTTGAAGAATATTAATTAGAATTATCATGAATACAAAGTTTATATTGACTTTCTGCTTGTTATGCAGTACGTTATATGGGTGTAGCAATGCACCCAAAAACAAGATGGACGATTCTCAGGATTGGTTACCGATCTCGATTGCTTCGCAGGAGAAAATCATAAGCGACTATGTGGATGCGCTTGATGAGTTTGCCCAAGTTGTGCCATTATTTGATGATGATACTGAGGCACTATGGGCGGCTGACACCGTACACACAATGGCCGTGACGCTGAAGAATGACCATTGTCCTTTAACGAAAAGTCTGGCATCAATATGTCAAATGCAAAACTACACAGGTTATGGAATGGCATATTTTAACGCTATTCTTGCTTCAAATAAAGATCCTCAATCTGCTGCATTTGCATTGAGCATTATTCCCAAGAACGATTCTGTGTACAATGCTTTGTCGAATGTAGATTTTGGTGATGTGAAGAACTTAGTTCACTACCAAATCATATCTATCAACAATATGCAACTATTCAATACACTAAACAGGATTAATAACGACCTGCCCATTGACCGAGAGATTAGTTATACATTATATTGTATGTCTGTAATAGACAGTATCGCCAATCTGAAAGACTACACAAAAGCAGAATTATTCAAAGTGTCTAGTGTTTTAGAATGCTATTCCTATTTCCAAATGATTTGCCCGTTGCTGAAAATGTTCTCTGGTACAAAGGAGAAATTTGATGCAAATAGTGAGGTTGTCATAGAGGCCGCAACTCATTATGATTTGTGGACGAATCCAATTTTTCAATCTGTTAGAGATAGAAGAAAAATAGAAGTAATGAGTGATTCTGACTTTGAAACATGGATGATTACTGCATGGCAGCATAAAGTAAAGCTAATGAGGCTGCTGACAAGGTTGGTGAAAGAATGGGATGAAGAAAAAAAGTAACATCGGAATGGGAAAAACGCAATTCATATTTGGAGCAATTGCCCTATTAGTGTTATCAATAATAGGATGTGGCGACGGTGAGAATGTACCAAAATCGTCCATTGACTCAGCTTTTGTGTTTATGCATGAACCCGCCAATGCTGTGTATCATTGGAAAACGGTATTTACCCCAAATGCCTATGAGATAAATTTCATGAGAGAACATGCGGTGAAAAGAATGTATGTTAAGTTTTTTGAAGTGGGTACCGACAATCTATATAATGGACAGGGAGAACAACCGGTCCCTATAGCAACTACAATATTCAAACATTCATCAGACATTATTACTGACAACAATATTGAAATAGTTCCTGTTGTCTTTATTACGGTCGAAGCTTTGAGGCTGGATAAGCCTCTTTGTGAACGAATCATAAAACGTGTGGATGACATGTGTAAGGCACAGAAGATTCAATATAAGGAGATTCAGTTTGACTGTGACTGGACTAAAGAAACCAAACCTTTGTTTTTTTCTCTCTGTCAAGAAGCTCGAAACAAATTGCATGAGAGGAAGAAAGGATTTAGCGCGACTATTCGTTTACACCAATTACGCGATACACTTCCAGACATAGACTATGGCGTATTAATGCTTTATAACACAGAGAGTCTCATAGATCCTAATGTCAGGAACTCTATATTAAACAGTGTAACCGTCGCAGAATATATGACTCATGCATCAACTAACAAACACCTTGACTTTGCTTATCCCACGTATGAGTGGACGCTATGGTTCAAAGATGGACAGTTCAAAGGCATTCTCCCGAATGGTCAAGATCTGCCACAAGAAGGCGTATTGCGTCATGAACAAAGCGACTACGAAGAAATAATGAGAACCAAAAAGGTCATCAAGAAAAGCTTGATGGACATCGACTATAAATCATCGTCGATTATTTATCATCTGGATTCAGTCAATCTATCAAAATATAGCAAAGATGAAATTGAGAATATCTATAATAATTAGCTTTGTGCTATGCACACTTTCAGTCAATGCATGTGGTTGGTTCCCGCAAAATTCGGGAAATGTATGGCTCTACAGGATTATGCCTCTTGATGAATCGAGGTACGGGGAATATAGCACAACATGGGAAAGTGACTATATGCTGCATCCGACAGTTGACTATTCCAATGAGAACATTCGTCTTTGGCAGCAACAGACATCCACTGCGATTGACCTTAAAGACATAGAATACGTTGTCTATAAAGCTGACATCTCATTTATGGAGAATATTTCCAACTATGTTGAAAGCAATAGTTTTGCCCGTTGGATAACAGCCAACAATCGTAAAGACATTGTAGATCTTCTTATCATGGCCAAGCAGAATGAGGCAATCTCTTCCTACATGACCGATCCATGGTATTATCGTGTTGAAGATGATGATAACTTTCAAAAACTCGATAGCATCGTTAAAGAATGCTATAAATATCGGTCTGGGCAACTTCTTGGCCGTTATGCCTTGCAAGCAATGAGAGCACTATGCCATCTCCGAAAGTATGACGAGTGTGCAAGATATTGGGATTCCATTAAGAAAAATGTTTCTAACAATGTGGTGCGTAAGATGTGCGAATTAAAGGCTGCTGCCGCATTGAATAAGACGGGTAGAACTGACGAGGCATTGAACATTTATGCAAAATATGGTGACGTAGCTTCCATTCGGGCTATAAACAATGGCCGAATAGACAATGAATTACTATTTGTTTACGATCATTGTCCCAATTCACCATACTTAGAAGGTGAGTTGCAGAAGTGGCTGTTATACTTTAGTGGTGAATACAATCATACAGCCTTCACAGATGGTAGAACGACCTGGTTCGATGAAGAGTATATGGAAAAGTTACTCAAAGTAGCCCACAAAGCCGTAAAGGAAAGAAAAACCAAACACTATGCTATGTGGTATTATACTTTGGCTGCGCTTTATGATGTCCAAGGACAACCTAAACAAGCAAAGAACTATCTTTGTCAGGGCATGAAATATCGTAAATCTTCATTCCTTCGTGATTCCTATCGAATCCTAAGAATGTGGTTGGATGCCCAAACGCTCCCCTGTGACAGTTCTTATGAAGCACAATTGGAAGCGGATTTGCGGTGGCTTGTAGCAATGGTCGAAAGAAATAAGACTGCTGATTTTGAGAAGACAATGATGAAGTCCAAAGAAACTCTGGGGCATCCATTGGACGATTACCGTGATTACTCCTATTGGAACTTCTATCAAGATTGGTCAAACTCATACTATTGGAACGATGCTCTGCGTCGATTACTTTTAAGGGCTGTGTGTCCGAAAATGCATAGAGCAGGAAAGTATATACGAGAGATACAACTTGCAAATCTTGCAGAAAACCTCCTAATTCAGGTCAACGAGTATTCCAATGAGATGTTTCTCATTATGGATCGACTGCCGTACAGGGTGACACGAGATTATTTCACTCGTATATATTATCCCGTCGACGATTTTGACCGGTTCCTCAATAGCAAAGGGAAGACCGATAAGAACTATTGGTATGACATCCTTGCCACAAAATGTCTGCGTGAACGTCGATATGCAAAAGCTCTTGTATATCTGAAACAGATACCTGTGTCATTTCAGCAGGAGATGAGTGTTTATTCCTATATGGATAAGGATCCATTCAGCTACCAAATGGATACCTATAAGCATGACTCACTGCTGACCCCGAACTATAAACTGCACTTTGCTGAAAAGATGGTTGAATATGAAAATACAATGAGAAGTCGCCATGACATTAACAAAATGTCAGAGGCTAAGATTCAATACGCTCTTGGCCTGAGGAATTCAGTTCACAACTGTTGGTTTCTGACGCGGCATAGCAGTAACACTGGAAATGATATGATAAGGAATGCCCTACCAGAAATCCCTTATCCTGAAGATTCGACCATTTATCGTCACAATGAATATATCAAGCTGAGTGAGGAACTGATTAATGAGGCTATTGCACAATATACGGACAAGGAAATGGCAGCCAGACAACTGCGCCAGTTCCAACGCTATCAGCGCATTTTAGACAACTACGGCGAAACCGCAACGGCTAAGGATATAAGGCAACATTGTGACAAATGGAGAGATTATGCATTTAATACAAATAAAAAGAGTAGATAATATGAAACAGGTTATTATTGCAGGTTTATTAATCGTGTTGTCATCTTGTAAACATGGGCAGATATCGAATGTCATATCAGACAATGGTGCAGATTCTGTGTTAAACGACTCGCTGTCACAAGTGTCAGATGACGCATATGAATACCAAGACCAAAAAGAGTTGAACGAACTTCATGCCAATTGGATAATTGAGTACAATGATAGTATTGAGACGGAATTTCAAGCGCTTCTAACAGTTCTGCCTCAATACAAGGAGTCTTTCGACAAAGAGAAGGAAACCTGGGTTAAATATCAAGAAGCAGTGCGAATAGTTGCCGGCTGTGAGGATCATGGGAGTTCAACATCCATGTTCATTGATGATGTCTTAAGTCAAGGAATAAAACTGCGTGAAGCGTCTTTTCGTAATTTGCTTCTGCATGTTCGCGGTAAAAAAGTGTCCTTTAGCAAAACCACCTTCACTATGGCGATGATAAAAGATTCATATTCTTCTTTTATCAAGGCTGTTGGCGAAGATGAATATAACGACAATAAAGAACATTACCAAGAGGCTCTTCGCAAAGAGCAGTCATGCTGGGACAAATGGATGGAGACAAGAGAAATTATATCCAATAAATTGGACGAAGACACACGTCAATATTACGATGAATGTACCAATCTTGTTAGACGAGTCAAACTTATACAGGTGAAGAACCAAAACCAGGCGCTTGGAGTGACAGGGCATGAGCCTTTAGATTGCATTTTGCCGGATGACTGCTCTGACAAGGCTCTCCTG
>Ga0326512_10002065_pt1 | contig 14972 bp, 27 predicted proteins | sample 1_2617_0518_D_FD_203652 | JGI IMG/M metagenome (GOLD analysis project Ga0326512, IMG submission 203652) | Bovine rumen microbial communities from UC Davis, California, United States - 1_2617_0518 | ecosystem: Host-associated > Mammals > Digestive system > Stomach > Rumen | place: USA... | reverse complement strand
TTGCCTGCAGCGTGGACTTTATATCCAGCCGTGCCAATCGCAAAGAGTCCGATGACGACCTGAGCTGTCACCTCCTTGTTTTCACGAATGACGTTCATTACATCTTTCGAAAAGCCCCATGTCCATTTGGCCTTTTCAACTACGACGTCTTTTGCTTTTGTCGCTTTCTTCTTCAATTCTTCTTTTGTGATCTTCATGATCCACCTCCTTAAAATATAATCTCATTAAGACCGCAGAATTAAAAGCGAGTGGTCGAAAAAAAAGAAAGAGACTCAGCTTTTATAGCCGAGCCCCCTCGTTGTGGACACATTCTTTACTTTCTCTTATTCCAGAGAAGTCTGAATGCGGTAGTTATTGGGATATGTTCTACCTTGCCTGTCTCCTCGAACTTCATTACGTCAAGAAGATTCTTTCTGGCACCGACAACCCCTGCTACACCAACAGCTGCCGTAGTTGCAGTTCCTACGAAAGCGATGATGTCCGATGCTAATTTGTCCTTACGTTTCTGCTCCAGGTCTTCTGCTTTAAGATCTCTGTCTTCTTCTGCAGCCTGAGCTTCGTTGAACACTTTGTCCTTCTCTACCTCGATCTTAGCATTTGCCTGACGTTCTTCAGATTCGATCTTAGCCTTCTGAATATCAGTCTCGGACTTAAGCTTTTCCTTCTCAAAGTCAAGCTTAGCCAGAGTCATCCGTTCATCAGATTCAATCTTCTTCTTCTGAATATCAGCCTCTGCCCGATCTTTGGCATCCTGAACTGTAAGGTTCATACCAACCTTGGCCGATTCGACCTTGAGTTCCTCCAACTTCTCCTCGTGTGCATTATCCGCTTTGGCTTTCTCTACATCGGCCTTTACGACCTTTTCGTAAGCCTCTGCAAGCACCTTGATGGTGTCCGCACAGAGTTTCTTGTCATCCAGGATATCTCTTGTGTCGAAGTCGATACAAGCATTTTCGATACTTTCCCGTATCACATCCATAACTTTATACCTCCATTTGAAATATAAGATTTAACATGTGTCATTAAACGCTCAGAAAAATTAGCGGCAAAGAAAAAGACACCCAGAATTAATCTGAGTGCCTGATCTGATTAGATTTCCGCCGAAAGAATGTTAATTACTCTGTCCTTCATAGCAGAAAGGTTTTCCGGCTCGTCCCCACCAGCAAATGTGAACGTGCAATACGATGTATTAACCTTTGCAATGATAAGCGGCTCGTACTCATACCAACGTGTTACGCAAATATAGTCCTCTTCCACATTGTAATCCAATACGAAAATGAACTCTCCCGTTACGTCAGCGAACACGACCTGTTCATCGTAGCAATTGCTATCGTTTGCAATCTTCTTCACAAGTTCGTCAACGGCCTTTACCATTCTCTGTTCGTTAGTCATAATAGTTACCTCCTTAAAGTTTTTAATCTATCATTAACTCTTCAGAATTAATGGCGAAAAAAAAAGAAACAACAGGATTCGAACCTGTGTCCCTGAATTTCTCCAGTGCTTTACCACTAAGCTATGTTTCTCATTATAAGAACAACTTTTGTCGCGAGGGCGAAAACAAAAAGCCCAGATTAAACCGGGCCCATTGTTGTCACAAAACTGTGACCGTTCCATTTCTTTCTTTTTAGTACTTTTCTATAATTCCATAACTCTTCTGGTTTTGTCCACGCATTTAATTTCTCTTTGATGTAGACTTTACAAGCCCCACATCTATTAAAGGCGTACCACAAATCATCATCTTCCGGTTCCTCATAGTCCAACTCGCTAATGAAGCCTTTATATACAACTCCGCTTAGCTGTTCGACTCTATGAATACCAGTCGCTCTGTTAAGTGCCAATAACACCCTATCTTTCATGTAAGGATTTATACCATTTACATCTACATCAATTAAAATTGTATAATACATAGTTTTACCTCCATAATAAAAGTTATTAATTGTTTCATTATAAGGTAATCTTTCGATGCGAATCGACTTTACTAAAATATCACACTCTTTGGGTAAATGCGTGACAAACGAAAAGACACCCAGATTTCCCTGAGTGCCCCTCCTGAAATTAATCTGTTGGAAATTTCTTTTCAAGAATATCAGCCAAAAGTCCACAATAGCTATCGACAATAACGACTGGCCATATGAGAGCGGCGATAGCATACGTAATCAAATTCATTCGCTTCATGAATATAACGTGTTCTTTGTTCTCCAAATCAAACCCGTGATTCACGTAGCAATCTTCCACTTCGTCTGCTATCTTCTGATCTCTAGAGCGCAGTATCGCAACGCCAATACCCGTCAATAAATACTTAATGCCTTTCTTCATAATAGATACCTCCGTTAAAGATTTAATACTTCATCATAGCCCCAGAAAATATCACGAAAGAAAAGAGACCCAGATCTTTTGATCTGAGCCCCTGCTCTTAATACTCATTCTGGATTTCAGCTATAACTCTTTCTGCCTCGTTCGGAACCATCTCCCTAATAGTTCTTTCGAAGACTTCGGAGGCTGCTCTGTATGTCATGCGCATACTAGTCCAGAGCTCCTGTCCGAGCCCAGCACGCAGCATGTCACAACAAACTCCATAACCATCTTTCGCTTCTTCAAGTCCAATTGCTACTGTTCCTTCAATACTTCTGATCATAGTCTGATCCTCCTAATAAATATTCTATTAAGAGATCAGAATTAATCGCGCTGCTAAGACAAAAAAAAGAAAAAGCCCTGATTAATTCAGAGCCTTCTCTACAACATTTCTAAAATCGTTTTCTGACATACTTCCTTCTGCAGCAATTCTAAATACGATTTGGCAGTGGTCGTTGCAATGTTTTATCTCAAAGTCATCAAGTACGAGATCTAATCGAATCCCGTATGCTTTTTCGACCTTAGAAACTATAGCCCTCTCGACCATACCTTTCATAAATTTGCTGCTTATTTTCAGTAAATCAAACATAGTTACACCTCCTAAAAATGTTTTCTATTATATAGACAACTTTTGTCGCGAAAAAGAAAAAGCCCAGAATTACTTCTGAGCCTCTTCTCTATTTTCGAAATATCTTTTCGTCAATGTTACAATTGTTACCACAATCATTGTTGTCACGAAGACTACGGGTAATATACTAGTTGTCATTAGCGCGCTAACGGCTAATACCAATGCTGCTGATATCGATGTAATAATCGATGCCACTGCAACTATCAGTGTAACCACTGCGGCAATGAGTATAGTTCTACCTGTATCTTTTAAACATTCTTTAAATTTTAACATAGTAAACACCTCCTAAAATGTTTTTATTTCATTATAAGATACACTTTCGGTGCGAAGGGCAAAAACAAAGAGACCCGTAAAATATCACGAGTCTCAATGTTGTTCATTTGCTGAGTGTTATCTCAAGCGGTACGAAACTGTTACCTCCCTGACAAGCTGCTTTCATTGCTGCGTACACAACCGGTATACAGTTAAACCGGTAGACATAGCCGCAAATGTTTGTAGTCTTCTCATCTACAACCTGAAATCGGTCGTATTTGATTCCGTACTTGTTAAACATCTTTGGTACAGCTACCACGTTTTTACTGTTAGACGGTACATACCAGCGCTTGCTGAACATATCAAAGATTGCCATAATAATACCTCTCTTTCTTAATACTCTATTAAGAAGGCATAATAAATAGCGAAAAAATAAAACCCAGAATTAACTCTGGGTTCCATTTTTCTGAACATATTCTTCATAACTTCTAATTGTCTGTCTCTTAATCTCTTCAACCGCTTTGTCTATAAGGCAGATCGGAGTGAGAGCAATTCTCATGTAAGCACAAGTTACTGTTAAGGATGCATCCATAACAACATCAACTGCTGTTGCCACGCCTGCAACCATAACCTTAGTTGTCTCACCAAAGTTTGTTCTATCCATTTCTTCCTTATATCCTTTAAAAGTTTTCTTTACTAACATTTTCGTATCCTCCTTTAAAAGTTAAGTAATATTCTTCATTATAAGATACACTTTTGGTGCGAGGGGCAAAAACAAAGAGACCCGTAAAATATCACGAGTCTCCCGTTTCAGTCTTAGCCAATAAGTTTTGTCTTCAGTTTCTTGAAGAAGTTCTTGATCTTTGTCCAGAGTGTTTTCACCCCTTCGACGACTTCATCCAGTTTCAGAATGATCCCCATGATGGCCAAGTAGACCACCGTGTAAATCATGATAAACAGGATGCTGTCCCCAAGTGTTACCTCGCTCTGTGTTTTGCTTAAAAATCTCTTCATAATACACCTCCATAAAAATTATTAGTTAATTACTTCTATTAATGAACCATAAAAAATAGCGAAAGAAAAGAGACCCAGAATTCCTTCTGAGTCCCAATTCAAACTAATTCATAAGACGTGTCGCATAAGCGACGATCTTTGTTCTATTCTTCTTATTTGGAACTACTTTACCAGACGTCCACGTATTGACTGCTGATGCTGTTACACCTATCGCCTTAGCGAATTCAGTCTGGTTCATCTTAGCCGCCAATATGGTTAACCTGATAAAGCTAGCCCAATTTGTGCAATATTTGCAATAGTTTGTCTTCATAATAGACACCTCCTATAATTTTATCTATTAGTACCTCATAAAAAATAGCGAAAAAGGACAAAAAAAAAAGAATCGAAGAAATCCAGGCGAGGGGGGGGTAAGCACTAATGCGCGAACACTTATACTTAATACCCCCTGCCTTGAAACGTTTTCAGGAATTTTCCCCCTGGGAATTTTCAGGATCTGAATCTGGACTTCCTTCAACAATGACCTCAAATGAAATATAACGTGACTTCTCGATCTCTGGTAAGTCCTTTTCGAACTTAAAGCCTAAGAGCTCCTTAGTTGGGTCATCGTAGTTGATAGTGAGTGATCCTACCTGTATCGGATGTGCCGATCTATAGACAATGCGGTCAAACAAGGCACCGGCTATAAATATAACCAGACCTATACACCCAATACATATGATCGTCTTAAGATCACTCATCGACGGTCACGGTCTTGTTTTCTTCGTTCTTGAGCACGCCATCACCATGGCAATGCGGGCAGCGATGGAAGCCTTCAATGCCCTTACCTGCTTCCTGAGTGTAACCCTTACCTTCGCAATACGGGCATTCTGTAGTTGTTTTAACCTTAACTGTTTTTGTTGTAGACATAGTTTAATCCTCCTTAAAATATCACTCAAGTGTGACCAGCTCGCGGCCAAACTCGTCGATCATGATGTTGGTAAGCGGAAGCGGTGAGTCCCCGCTTTCATATGAAAATGCATCATTTGCTTTTGAATACTTGAACTTTCCGGGAGTCCCGTCCGTATCAATCGGTATATTAAACATAATATTATTAGCATCGTCAAAGACGACATTAACAATAACTTCCACACCTTCAATATCGACAATTGCGCCGAGCAGGTCTTCCTTTGTGATCGGCCGTTTCGGGCGTTTGATCGTGCCGGAACCGTCACCAGCATTGAGGTTAATTGCAAACGTTCTGAAATTAGAATCTTCATACTTAAGGAACTTACCCATAGTATCTCACTCCTTTGTGTAAAAATATAACGGAACTTCATCTGAGGAGTTCCAGTTGTCCCAGTAGTCGCCGTTCTTCACGGTAACTACATGATCACCAGTACATAAAATATAAATGCCATAGGGATGGTCTTTGCAAAAGTCCGAAACTGTATAGCAGACCGGACATGTATTAGGCAGCGCATGGCATACATAGCCAATCGATTGCAAATAAGCTTTGAAGACTCTACTCGAATCAGGCATGTTGTGCAGGTGTCTACCCGTAGCGCATAGCTCATCATATGCCACTTCCCATGGCAGGTTCTCAGCAGCGCATATCGCGCGAACCGTACAGTCTTTTACCGATTTCGAATCAGGATTTGGATTGAAATATAAGTATGCCATACGCCTTCCTTATTTAGTTAAGACTCTGAACGCTGTTGATGGCCTTCTGAATCATAGTGTGTTCGTATCCAGATTCAGCCTTGTCGTACAGAGGTTCAAGAGCTGCTACCATGCGATCTTTGATACTATGACCATATGTCGTATCTGGCATAGATCCATCGGACATATACCGGCCAGTCCGCATGTTTCGTCTTCCGTATGTGCCGTTGAAGTCAATACGTCCGTGATGCATGGGATAATACCCAAGCTTATCATCGCTATCCCACTCACCATCTCTAAGACAGTGAATAATCTTGATAGCTTCGAGTGCATCCTTGACGCCCTTGACTTCATTGGCGTCTTTAATTTCACCTTTCTTTACCACCTTCTTGATCTCTGAACAAAGAAGGTCTTCAAGTGCTTCGTAATCTGAATTAGACAACATCGTGCTTACTTACTCCTTTCTCAGATTTCAATAGTGGCATTCTTCATGATGATTGCCTGGTCAGAGGTGTTTGTGACGGTGACTGTCTGACAGCATCCGCAGAATATAGCCACGGGCATTTCTCTGCTGATGTTGAAATACCGTTCGACCGCTGCCGGTGTTACTTCCATAATACTTGCCGGAACTGTAGATCCTCCAACAGAGAAAGCTACAGAAATCGGACCAACCGTTCCAACGGTCGGAATAGCGATATTGGCTCCGAAATTCACAGGATACTGTTTACATGGAGCGTCACAACAAGGACAAGTACGTCTCTTATTAGGACCGCCAGAAAGCACAAATGAACCGGTTCCATCGCTGTGCTTTACATTGCCAGTATTGTCACGAATCTGAGTCAGTGTAAATATAACAGACTGACCTGGCTGAATTGTCTGCTCATCAATAGCCGTATAAAATCCCATTGCGATACCTCCTTTCAGGAGTTACCGTAACAACACTGTGGCTGCTGCTGAGGCCATCCATAGAACGGTCTCGCATAAGGAGGATTCATGAAGTCCATAATACGATCGGTCTGAGCCTGGTTATTTGCGATGAGCGTCTGAGCCAGTGCATTCTGGGAAGCAGCATTTTCAGCGCGGTTGAGTCTCTGGAGTGTCTCGTTGTACTTAGTCATAAGATCATCATAGCGACTCTGAGCCATCTTATCATATACACCCTGGAAGCCGGCATTCATCTGAGTAGACAGAGCGTTCATGACGCGATCAACTTCTGCACGATCGGAGCAATGCTCGGCAAGGAGAGTTGCCTGGAGCTGAGCCATCTGAAGTTTGGAATCGCAGCAACACTGCTGACGTGCAGCCTCGTTATTAGCCATCTGCATCATCAGTGCATTATGGTTGTTGTTCATGTTGGTGACGAGACCAAACTGGTTGTCGGCCATCTGCATCTGAACACCGTTGATCGCCTGCATGTTCGCCATAGCCTTATTGCAGGAGTCAACAGATGCCGCAGCGAAACCGTTAGCAACTGCCGTGTTGAGGTTGTTAAGAGCGGTCATTACAGCAGACTGATCGAATCCCTGCTGGACTCCATTACCATAAATATAAGGCATAGCCATGGTCGCAAGAGAGTCGTTTCCGCCTCCTCCATTACCACCATAGCCCCAGCCACGGCCTCCCCAGCCGCCTCCGAAGATAAGAAGGATAAAGAGAATTACCCACCAGCCTCCACCGAAGCCAGCGCCAAATCCGTCATTATTGTTACCGGCAAGAGCCATAATATCAGCAGCACTAAGGCCGCTTCCATCACCTAATGACATTAAATGTCCTCCTATAAAAAGTGTGAATTAATAATGAGCCCCGTATTCACTTTTCAAAGTACTAAATATAAAAGCCAACTAACCAGTGGAAGAAAGGAGTACGTCGGGTCTGCATTATACCCGCGAAAGGAAAGACCACTAATTGGTTAATTGGCTTTTATTAGCGATATTAAGTTGTAAATGTAAGTAACAGATGTGTTAAATGGGCGTTTAGTTGACTAATGCGATGATTTAAAGTGTCCTTTTGACTACGCCAGAATATTACTAAGGGAAATTTTGTTAGATGTGAGAGCCGTGATATACGGATAATATGATTTCGCCGTGGTAGCGTCATCTACCGTGTATAGAGCAACTGTAACATCAGCATTTAAGTCCCCCGTAATCGCCGCTATATCGGACGCCGAAAATGCAGAGCTATTACAGGAAAGATATACCCGTGTTTCACCTTTGTTTAGAGCGTTAATCCACGCTACCATTTCGGATCGAACGCTCGCAGTATTGCACAGAAACATGATATTTGCCTTTTTGTCAAAGGCAACAATCGCATTAAAGACGTTGGTTGCATAGCCGGTATTTCCCACCGCCCAGCCGCCAAGATAGACCACTGACCTCTGCATACCATATTTTTTCACAACAGGGAAAACATATGGTAGTATAGCTGGAGTTATTTGGTCGAGCGCTAACCCGATTCGGTTCATTTTGCAAGAAGCCATGACTTCATCGAGCGTGGCAATAGTGTCACCATAGTAATTGTATGTTTTTAATTCTGCGACGGTATGCTCTGCAATAACAATCGTGTCCCCTGTCGTTTGGTCTACGAATGAAGCGTCATGGCAACAAACTACAACATTGTCCGATGTCAGTTTCACATCAGTTTCGGCATAATTAAAACCGTATTTTGCGGCAAGTTCGTATCCAGTAAGCAGGTCGTGTCCCACCGTTCCTGTTTCTGAATATCCTTGATGGCATATGCTCAAAAAATCAAGCACATTTTCCTTGTAAATAAGCCCAGACAAAATGGTAGCTTGACTTACAGTCACTGTACATTCGGCTGGAGTAATATTATTCCAGTCTGTTCTTGCTACAACGATGCGCGCCTTGTTTGTTGATGGGACGAAAAGAGTCATGGGGGAGGTTACTCCCCAATAAAAGCTACCATCTCTTGTTCCATCGGTTAAAAATCTATATACATAAAATCTTAACCCGTTCGGACGGATGATATAACTACCGGGACCGATGTAATCAGCACTACGCACAGCGTTGTTTCCAGCGGCAGGTTGTCCTGTTGTACTATCCAAGTTGCCCTGTTCCCAGCGCACTGGGTACTCCATTTCTCCAGTATTAAATGTGCTCTTTAGACCATTAACGTTATCATCCAAGTCACCTAAATCAGCCTTTATTTGATCATTACTAGCGGCAAGCCCCTTAATCTTATTCGCATAGGGCGTAAGGACCTCATTTAAATCAGAATATAAACTCATAATTCCTCCTTAATTCAACAGGGCGATAAGAGCTTCAATCTGAGTCTGAGTCAGCGCAATGACTTCTCCGGACCCATCAATCGTAACGTCCAAATATCCATCTTCATTCGGAGTTATTGGCGTTCCTGAATTGACGATGATACCCTTAACGTCTGTAAGATCGGCGGATCTTATGATGTCGATAATGTTCACTCTGTTTCCTTCGCCATCATAAAACCAACCAGAAATAGGAGACATATGATCTTTGTTTTCTGGATTGGATACTATGCCGCGAAGGAGATCCGCTATGTTGACTAGATTCCCATTAGAATCTGTAAAGTTTCCGTTAATAATAGCCATGTTACACCATCCCCTTAAACATGTTATACGTAGCCTGGTCAATCTTCCCGGTTTGTAACATTACGTCAAGAGCCTGTGATGGCGTCTGAATGTTCGGATTACCAAGCATGTTTCTTGCAGTGGCTGCCGGATCAAGATTCGGATTCTGTTTCTGAGCATTCTGCTGAAATAACTTTACAGCCTCAATTGGATTCATACTTGACCTCCTTATTTAGAAAACTCCTGCCAGGCAGACAGGAGTTTATCGATTTTACTATTTAACTGATTGATTTCTTCTTTTGTTGCGTACGGTCCTTCTGCTACAGGAGGAGGCGTTGTTTCCTTAATCTCCCATACTCGGTCCGGACGAACAAAACCGTTCTGGTCTCTTGACTTCATCTTAAGCGTTGTCATCGCCTGATCCAGAAAGAACATGCTACTGTTCGGAGCAATGTTATAGGTATCTGCGACAGAAATATCAGGCAAGAGAGTAACCATCAAAGGCGTCCCATTGTTCTGCGGCTGAGGCTGCTGGATCTGATTTGCGTAGGGGTTATAGTTATTCATGTGGTTCTCCTATAAACTGCAATGCTAAAATTCTTTTTGATCGATGGTTTCGGATTCCAATATAATGGTAAAGTTACTATGCCAGAAGCTTTACCGTCATCCGGAAGTGTTAGATCATCTCCGTCAACCGTAAAATCGGTTGTTACTATATCTCTATCAGTAGTGCCATCGCTCAATCTACCGTATAAAGTAACATTTATGAACGGCAGAATATCACTAACATGCATATCGTCATAAACTTTATCGATTCCAGCCTGCTGTGCATCGTTTTTGTTGAATTTGATTGTGTCTATGTGTCTAATATACAACTCCGTAGACGTAGATATCGTAAGATTGCTAGTCACATTCGGTATGTTTATTTCGGCTGTATTGAATGATGGTTTTGTAACAAAAACGTCTGTTACATTTGACCCACCCATCAAAACTACTGTATGGAGAAAATATTCAGGATGAGTGGTGGCTATCGTAGCAATATACGATCCACCGTATTCTACACTATTTTCATCGTTGTCAATCGTAATACCGCCACGCAAATCATATGTAATGGGAAGCGTATCGCCAGGCATTAAAATAAGACTTCTAAGGCTTTCTTTTTGAGGCTCCGTCAAGAACGCTTCACCTTCAGGACTGACAATAACGGTTCTAACGCCTCCAGCTAGAGTTCCGTTTAGTGTAGGAATAGGATATAACGCACCTTCTATCATCATTCCCCTCCTACTACATCTGTATATAATCCAACTTCCTCAGTAAGAACAAGATCTGCTCGATCGATAAACGTGTCAATATCACCATTTGCTCGGATTAGCTGAACATCGAACTTGTATGCCCCATAAGGAAGGTCTCTTGTATGTTCCGGACGAATATAAAGCTCTACAGAATCAGCAGTATTAATCTCGGTCTCTGTATCATAACTGAGAGGCATGTCAATAACAAAAGCAGGTTCTGGATCGTCATACTTCTGCCTTACTGTGAATCGCACAATATCACCATACTCAACGATGAACGATTCGCCGCCTTCATAAGCCATACCGATGTTGATTCTGGCGGAATCGCCTCTTGTTAACGTAATAGTAGTACCATCAACTTTTAACATAAGCGATCCTCCTTATAGCTTACTCGCTGTTACTGGGAGATACTTCCAAGCTTCCCAAGCTCCAGCACGCTTTCGTCTAATAGCTATGCCATAAACAAAACCGATTGCGAGCTGTACATTGTAAGAAGCAGACGCGCTTGGGTTTAGTGTTATTAACAAAATCTGATTACCCATTCCCTTCGGTTTCGTACCTGTGACATTTGTTCCATCGATTCTAGCTCGGCAGATACTTTTTCCAGGACCGTTAATATTGAACGCAACGTCTGTCCCAAAGTAAGGCATGCCATCATTAAAATATCCCGTAAGAGTTGAGATAGCCGGGTCAACTACACTGGTATTATGGGTTTCAAGAGCATCAACCCTTGTGCCGATACCCGATTCGCCGCTTGTACTATCTTCAAGATCGTCAACTCTCTGTTCAAGAGAAGCAATCTCTGTAGCATAATCAACAACCGTAGCTGTTGGATCTATGAGCTCTTCTACACGATGTTCCCAATCCTGAATAGACTGCCAGTATGCATTAACATAGTTCTCCATAGTCATAGATGGCTGAACTATAGCTGCAACATAAGGAGTAACCTTAGCATTACTAAGTGTGGATGTACCGATAGCTGAGTGATAAACAAAATTAGCCGAGCTACCAGCATTCTTAGGAACTCTTATATAAGCAATCGGATAGTAGTAAATACCGACGCCAGTATCGTCCTCTGGAATATCAGGTTGGACGTTGACATCAGCAGAACCAGGATTGTAGACCAGGCTGCATTCTCTACTATTCTTATCAACCTTCAATAAGATTGTATCCATTCGATCGAATGTAATATGTGGTGCATTGATGTCAAAATTTGTACTATCGTTGAGAATCCAAAGATGATTAAACCAAGCCCTACCAGGTCCAACATTAACAGTATAACTTGAACCTTGGCCTGTTACCGGAGTTACTTGAAAAGGAGGAATGGTTGTATTGTTGGACCCTTTCCCCGGATAGTTCTCATAAACTCCGTCAGAAATCAGTCCGTCAAATATAGAACCGAACTGTTCTGCTGTGTATCGTCTTGGTGAATTCTCCAACGAATCGAAAAATCCACTTGTTACTGCCATTTCTTTCCTCCTTTAAGTTTCTCCTACAATAACTTCTCCGAACATCTCAAAAGAAGGATTTATAGAGAAACCTTCTTCATCATCAGAGAATGTTACTTCAACAATACGAGCTTTCATTTCGTGACCATAGATGTCTGAAACGTCAACTATATCGCCAAGCTTGTAGTCTGTTCCATAAATATAAGTCGTTTGGTAGTCAACTTCACCTTCAAACGTCTTAGCTTTTTTGTTCGCCGTTTCGTTTAGGGTTTTTCTTCCTTCATCTTGAAGAGCGGGTCTTACTACTTTATCCCAATCATAGATGTTATCCGTTTCCCTATCGTCATCCTTATAAGGTACGTTTCTGGCATCGCAATATACTTCACGCCGATACAGGCCAGTGTATATATCTAAACTGCTTCCTCTACAGACCCATGTAGTCTTTTCTTCTATCTCATCTGTGTTTCCAGTCTTCGGATACTGACCAATGATTAAAACCGTTGTCTTGTAACCTTGTACGGACTCGTAGTAATTGGTATCAAAAATATTCTCCAATCTAGGCGAAAAAGATACCGGAATGTTGTGCTCAGAATTACCGCTACTATGGTCGTTTCCCAAATATAAATAGAAGTGAAACGTGTTGTCTGACTGTCGCCACGTGATCTTGAATCCTACTTCTGGATCTCTACTTTTGCATAGATCAGATACTATGTCATACAGATTCTCGCCCCAATACTCAATGGCATCCATCTTGATCGGAGACCACTTTGTATCCCAATCTCTGTGAACTATTAGATTGGATATGAGTCGTCTAGCGGCGGGTGGCTCATCCGTTTGAGCCCAGTCTCCAATATACTGAGACATTGGTGTTGCCATTGCATTGATTACCATCTTAACGATTGCATGCTGAAAATCATTGGCAATATTGAATTTTGTCTTATTCCAAATAATGCGTCGTTCAAGAATAGATTCTAGAGACCGACCAGTAACGACCAATCGATCACCTTTCTCATCGTCTGTCTTTATCTCAGTTCCTTCTATAATCATGAGATGTTCGGACTGGTTGAAATATAAATAGTAATCAGGCTGGAAGACATCAAGCAACTCAGATGTGGTCAGTAGTATGAGTTCAAAATCACCTGCTTCATTGTATCTATCGGTCCAATTGAAGCTTTCGTACTCATCGACAACAGCAACAGTCCTAAAGCTTTTGTTAAAAACATATAGATCCATTAGATACCCTCATACAATACAACAAGATCGATGTCAACTTCTACATTGCCGGTTATTGGTGTTGCCGATAGTCTATTCATTCCACTATACAACTTAAGCCACTTTGAGGTTTTGTTTATCGCAGCAATAATATTGTAAGCCGTACTGCCTCTATACAATCTAGCTGTTTTTCTTCCAGTGTATGTAGTTACGACAATTCGATCGCCGGCAGATATAACGGCTCCCGTAAGGTCATTAACAACCTGAGTTGAGATCAGCATGGATTCGCTAAATGAATCGTTACTGAGAGCGATGTCACCAGTAGCAGAGATACATTTGATGGTCATCGTTATGCCAGTCTCTAAATCGCCATAGTACGGAATAGCACCAGTTACTGTCTTTTTCTTTTCGGAAAACTCTATGGTTCCACCATACGGAGTAAATTTGACAGGGAAAGTAAAAATCGGTTCAATATTCGATAACGAAATATTTGTAAGGCCGCTACCTTCACCAGTAAACCATGGGTCATTACAAATTATTGAGATCTGAGATCCTTCCATGTTTGTGAAGAAGCCAACCTCATTGGATTCAACATAGCCGGTTATCGATGCCCTTCTACGATCAGTAACAAAATATAACGTTACTTGTCTTTTAATAGGAAAGTACTCGTAGGTCTTGTGCCTAAGCTGCTCAACATCCAAGTTATTCTTATTGTCGGTATAGTAGATCAGTGTGATGACAATGTTTCTACTCTCAACTTTTGCTGAATTGTAAACACTGCCATCCGACCCAGCCCTACGAGTAGTATTTATGTCGGCTTTAGGTGGGCCGAGACCAGTAATCCCGGCCACGAAAAAGCCTGATTCATAAGGATTCTCAAGCTCCATCTCGAGACTGTTTCCTGATGGATTCGTAACTGTAAACGAACGTATCATGCTCTAGCCCCTTTCTGTACAGCTATGAGATTCTTTGTTTGTCTGTAAATATCACGAGAACGTAAAGCTCTCGGAGAAGTAATGTTCTGTACATAAGAAACATTACTGTTGTTTGTTACATTGTTTGTGCCGTTAAGACCTGTCTGACGATCATAAGATGCGTTTCTAGCTGCAGCCTTCATGGTTACTCTAGTTCCACCACTAAGAATATCATTGAGACTTCTAAGCTTACGAACTGCTTCATCCGAATCAACAACGGGTGTAATTACCGGATTAAAGTCAAGATCCGAGTTGTTGATAGCATCTGACATTTCTGCCATGGACTGCTTAACTTTAGAGATGGCTTCTTTCATGGTGTCGGTAACAGTGTTAAATATCATCTTACCATTCTTTAAGATACCAAGTGCAAGACCTGCATCCCAGAAGTAACCAACCTCTTCCATCTTCTTAGAAGGAGATTTAATAACAGCCTCGGCCTTCGCAGAATTCATAGCAGCTCTCATTACTGCTGCGGCTGCCGTGGTAACGATCGACTGGTTGTTAGACATACCATTAGCCAAGCCCTGATTGAAGTGGATACCTACATCCTTGACTTCCTGACTGTTGGCCACTGTGTCAGCACTACTTCTAGCTTCACTA